>CESN01024796.1_pt1 | contig 25231 bp, 36 predicted proteins | sample 531181 | NCBI WGS metagenome assembly CESN01 (sample SAMEA2621990, study PRJEB7988) | marine metagenome | isolation source: saline water (ENVO:00002010), including
AAAATTAATATTTTTCCAACAGCTTCTTTAACAAAAAATATTGAAGGTAAAAGCATGACAGAATTTGGATTGCTTCAAAATAAAGGAATCATAGGTTTTACAGATGGTATAAAAACAATACAAAATACAAGACTAATGTCTCGAATAATGAGATCAGCATTTGATTTAGGATCGTTGATAATGCAACATGCAGAAGATTTTGAACTTGCAGAAAATGGAACTGTAAACGATGGTATAATATCCACAAAACTTGGTTTACAAGGCATTACAGACTTAGCAGAAAAAGTGATTATAGAGAGAGATTTAAGTTTATTAGAAGATTTTAATTGCAGATATCATATTTCTCAAATTTCTTCTTCAAAATCTGTAGAAGTAATTAATCTTAAAAAAAACGAAGTAAACTTTACTACAGGTGTATCAATTAATAATTTGTCTCTTAATGAAAATGATATAGGAGATTTTAGGACATTTTTAAAGTTATCTCCTCCATTAAGGACAGAGAGTGATAGAATTGAATTAATAAATGGCATAAATAAAAACCTAATTGATGTGATAGTTTCTGATCACAAGCCCGAAGATGAAGAATCTAAAAGATTAACTTTTACACAAGCAGCAACTGGAGCCAGTGGCATTGAAACATTATTACCCTTATCATTAGAATTATTCCATAATGGATCTATAAAATTATTTAAGATTATTGAGTTACTAACATCAAATCCTGCAAAAATTTTGAATATAAATAAAGGTAACTTGAATATTGGTAGCGATGCTGATTTTTGCATTGTAGATATATATAAACCTTGGATAGTTAAAAAAGAAAAGCTTATATCGAAATCAAAGAATACAAGCATTGAAGACAAAAAACTGCAAGGAAAAGTTTTGAGTACTTTTATAAGAGGAAATGAATTATTTAAATTAAATGTACGAAATTAATAATATCACAGAAATATTTTTAATTGTTATGGTTTCATATATTTTTGGATCTGTACCTTTTGGTTTTTTATTAACTAAATTTATTTTAAAAAAGGATATTAGAAAAATTGGTTCAGGAAATATTGGCGCTACTAATGTTTTAAGATCAGGTAACAAATATATAGGTTATACAACTCTGATTCTAGATATAATTAAAGCAGTTTTGCCAGTTTTATTTGTAAAAATTTATTATGCAGAATATATATATGTTGCTTCATTGTGTGCTTTTCTTGGTCATCTTTTTCCTGTCTGGTTAAAATTCAAAGGGGGGAAAGGCGTCGCAACATATATAGGAATATTATTTTGTTTAAACGTATATTTGGGGATTATTTTTTGTGTAATTTGGCTAATAACTTTTATTATTTTTAAATATTCTTCATTATCGTCAATATTTGCAACATTGACTATACCTATAATGAATTTTTTAATATTTGAAAATAATTTAATATTTTTTTATATTATTTTTTTTGTTTTAGTATTTTTTACTCATAGAGAAAATATAAAAAGACTGATAAATCGTGAGGAAACTAAAACCAAAATTTATTAATTTGACTACAAGTATATTTTATGTGTAGTTTGTAAGTAATGAATCTAGTAATTGTTGAAAGTCCCGCAAAAGCGAAAACAATAAATAAATATTTAGGTAGTAACTATAAAGTTCTAGCTAGTTATGGTCATATAAGAGACTTACCATCAAAAAATGGCTCTGTAAATCCAAACGATAGTTTTAAGATGATTTGGGAAATTGACAGTTTTTCCAAAAAATATTTGAAAGAGATTACAGATGTTGCAAAAAAATCAAAAAAAATAATTCTTGCAACTGATCCTGATAGAGAAGGAGAAGCAATAGCATGGCACGTAAAGGAATATTTAAATGAAAAAAAATTATTAAATGATAAGAAAATTGAACGAGTTGTTTTTAATGAGATAACAAAAAAAGCTGTCACATTAGGAATAGATAATCCAAGAAAAATTGAAGATAACTTAGTAGATGCTTATATGGCAAGAAGAGCTCTTGATTATTTAGTTGGATTTAACATTTCCCCAATTTTATGGACTAAACTACCTGGATCAAAATCAGCAGGACGGGTTCAGTCTGTTGCACTTAGACTACTAACCGAAAGAGAGCATGAAATAGAGCAATTTAAGCCAGAGGAATTTTGGTCATTAAATATAAATTTTAAAACACTTAGTGGAGATATTTTAAATTCAAATATTATTTTTCTAGATGAAAAAAAAATAGAAAAATTTTCTTTTAAAAACAAAATTGATATAAATAACGCTATAGAATTAATAAAAAAAAAGAAATATAAAATTTCTGAAATTAGTTCAAAAGTGTATAACAGAAATCCTCTCGGTCCTTTTACTACCTCTACATTACAACAAACATCATCTAGTAAATTAGGTTTTGGTGCTGCTAGAACAATGCAAATAGCTCAGAGATTATATCAAGGTATAGAAATTCAAGGCGATACTGTTGGATTAATAACGTATATGAGAACTGATGGTACAAATATTTCAAATGAAATTATACCTAAATTTAGAAATTTTATTGAGGAAAATTATGGAAAAAATTATTTGCCATATCAACCAAATAATTATTCAGGTAAAAAAGCTAAAAATGCTCAGGAAGCTCATGAAGCTATAAGACCAACAGATATTAATAGAACTCCTAATGATATGAAAAAATTTTTAAGTTCTGATCAAATGAAACTTTACGATTTAATCTGGTCTAGAGCTTTAGCATCGCAAATGGAAGCTGCAAAATTTGATAGAAAAACAATCACAATTGTGTCAGAAGATAAAAAAAATCAGCTTAAGTGCTCTGGATCTACAATTAAATTTGATGGATTTTTAAAACTTACAAAAATTCATGAGGAAAATGAAAAAATTTTACCAGATGTCAAAAAGGAAGATGTAAGTATAGATAATTTTGTTGATGAGCAACATTTTACATTACCACCACCTAGATATTCTGAAGCAAGTTTGGTTAAAAAACTTGAAGAATTAGGCATTGGTCGACCGTCAACATATGCAAGTATTATTTCTGTTATTTCAAATAGAGGGTATGCAGATATTGAAAATAAGCGTTTTTTTCCTACAGATAGAGGAAAATTGTTATCTGCATTTTTAGAGAAATTATTTTCAAAGTATGTTGACTATGGTTTTACTGCAGGATTAGAAGAACAATTAGATGATATTTCATCTGGAAAAGAAGAATGGATTAAAGTTCTAAAGAATTTTTGGATAGATTTTAGTTCTAACGTGACAGTTGTTAAAGAAAAAAGAACTAGAGAGGTTTTGGATCTTTTAAATGAAAGTTTAGGCGAGTTAATTTTCGAAAATGATAAAGATGGTAAAATCGATAGAAATTGCAAATTATGCAATGATGGTGAATTAAGTTTAAAGAATAGCTTTAGAGGTGGAGCATTTATTGGTTGTTCAAATTATCCTGATTGTAAATTTACAAGACCTTTATCAAAAACTAAAGCAAATGAACAAATTACATTAGCAGAACCTAAATTTATTGGGAAAAATGATAAAGGTAAAGATATTTATTTAAAAAATGGAAGATTTGGACCATATCTTCAATACGAGTTTGATCAAACAGATGAAACTATAAAAAAGAAAAAAAAGAAAAAAGACATAAATATGTTAAAAAATGTGTCTATCCCAAAAGGTATTAATATAAATGAAATAGATTTAGAAAAAGCTAAGTACTTATGTTCTCTACCAAGAGTTATAGGACAACATCCAGATAATGGTAAAGATATAACAATTAATTCTGGAAGATTCGGGCCCTATCTTAAAAATGACAAAAAATCTGCAAGATTGGAAAAAATCGAGGACCTATTTTCAATAGGCTTAAATAGAGCTGTAACTTTAATTTCTGAAGCAAAACCAGGTAGAATTTCATCATCTTTAATAAAAGATTTGGGAGATCATCCAGAAGATAAAAAACCAGTAAGGATTATGAAGGGTCAATTTGGACCATATATTAAGTATAAATCATTAAACGCAACAATTCCAGAGGAAAAAGACCCAATAGAGCTAACTATGGAAGAAGCCTTAATTTTAATAGAAAAGAGAAGAGAATACGATAGAAACAAGAGAAAAGGAAAAAAATGAAGTACATAACTATAATAATTATGATTTTAGCTTTATCGTTTTCATCTTCTAGTGCACAAGAAAAAAAAAACTGTAAAGAGGAAAAATCATTGGTTCAAAAAATGAAATGCAAAGCTTCTAATTTAAAATCAAAAAAAATTTTAAAAGGGACTTTAGAATTTCAAAAAAAAGCTTTTGAGAAAAAAAGCGAAGAATAATAATGACATATGAAGACAATATAAAAAAACAAGGTATAAAATTACCAGATGCAGCAGATCCTATAGGAAAATATATTGCATCAAAGAAAATTGGTAACTTATTATTTATTTCTGGACAAGTATCCATTGATGAAAATAACAAACTAATTAAAGGTAAAATTGGTAAAGAACTTAGCATAAATGATGGGTATATTGCTGCATCAAGATGTGCATTAAGTTTAATATCTCAAGCAAAAAAAGCATGCAATGGTGACTTATCAAAAATTAAGTCTTGTGTTAAAATAACAGGATATGTTAATTCAATTGATGAATTTACTGATCAGCCTAAAGTTATAAACGGTGCCTCAGATACTATATTTAATGTTTTTGGTGATGCAGGCAAACATACAAGAGTAGCAATAAGTTGTAATAGTTTACCATTAGGTGTATCGGTAGAAATAGATGCGATTTTTGAAATTAAATAATTATCTTCCAACACTAAAATATTTTATTCCTTTTTTTTTCATTTTATCGACTGAATATATATTACGTAAATCATAAACGATAAAATTTCTTTTTTTAACAAGTTTTTTGAAATTCAATAATTTAAATTCATTCCATTCTGTATGAATAATTATCAAATCAGATTTAAAGCATGCTTTAGAAATAGTTTCACAGTATTTAACATTCTTAAGTTTTATAAATTCATTTTTTTCACCAGTAGGGTCATAATATTTAATTATTGACTTTTTTTTTGAAAAATATTTTATCATATGCAGACTTGAAGCTTCTCTCATATCATCAGTATTTGGTTTAAATGTTACACCCAAAATAGTAATGATTTTGTTTTTACATTTATTTTTTAATAATTTTTGTGCTTTAATTGTTAAAATTTTTTTTCTATTTTCGTTAGATTGAACAACGCTTTTAATTATACTTAAATTCACATTATATTTATTTGATGTATCTAATAATGCCCTAGTATCTTTTGGAAAACATGAACCGCCATATGCTGGACCTGCCCTAAGAAATCTACCACCTATTCTTTGGTCAAGTCCAATTCCAATTGAAATATCTTTTATATTTACTCCAGTTTTTTCACAAAGGTTTGCTAGCTCATTTATATAAGTAATTTTTGTAGCTAGAAATGCATTAGATGCATATTTAATAAGTTCAGCACCTTTTCTCGAAGTATTTATATACCTGCAGCCTTTTTCGATTATTGGTGTATATAAAGATTTTAGTAATTTGTTAGCCTTTAACGTATTCGTGCCAACAACTATTCTATCTGGGTATAGGAAATCTCTAATAGCCTCACCTTCTCTAAGAAATTCGGGATTTGAGACTATATCTACATACTTTGATTTTTTTTTATTTTGGAAGATTTTTTCTATTTTATCACCTGTATTTAAAGGAACTGTAGATTTTGTTACAATTATTTTATATTTATTTGTATATTTGCAAATATTTTTTGCAGCATTAAAAACAAATCTAAGATCTGCCGAGTTTCCATTTTTTTTCGTTGGAGTTCCTACACATATAAAAACTATATCTGAATTTATAATTGCCTTTTTGATATCGGTAGTAAAAAAAAGTCTTTTTTTTTTATAGTTTTTTTTTAATAATTCTTCTAATCCTGGTTCGTATATAGGGATAATGCCTTTATTTAGGTTATTGATTTTAGAAACATTTGTATCAACGCAGTAAACAGTGTTACCTATATCTGAAAAACATACTCCACTCACTAAACCGACATAACCAGCTCCAATCATGCATAGTTTCATATTTTTGAAATTTCTAATCCTGAATTAATATACCCGTACATACTTCCACAATCTAAATATTTACCTTTAAATTTATGCCCAATAAATTTATCACCATCATTAATTAAATCTCTTATTGTGTCAGTAATATGAATCTCACCACCTTTTCCTTTTTTCTGATTTTTTAACTTAGTGAAAACTTTTTTAGATAATATATATCTGCCTATTACAGCATTTAAAGAAGGTGCTAAATTAACACTTGGTTTTTCTACAACATCTCTGACTAAAAAATTATTATTATCTATTTTTTTTTTTACAGAATATATTCCCCATCTGCTGACATTTTTTTTATTTACTTTCATGCTTGCCATGATTGAAGAATTATATTTTTTATGTAATGATATCATGTCTTTCGAGCAATTTCTTTTAATTATTAAATCATCAGGTAGTAACATTAAAAAAAATTTATCTTTTATAAATTTTTTTGTCTTTAATATAGCATCGCCCGTACCTCTAGGCTTATTTTGGTAAACAAATTTTATAATTTTTTTGTATTTTAAAATTTTTTTGTATTCAGAAATTATCCTTTTATCTTTTTTACTTTTAATGATTTTCTTATAAAATTTATCATTATAAAAATATTTTTTTATCATCTTTTTTTTTTTAGATATTATAAAAACTACTTCTTTAATTCCTGCATCTATGCACTCATCTAAAATATATTCTATACCTGGCTTACCATTAATAGGTAAAAGTTCTTTAGCAAAAACACTCGTTAATGGTAATAACCTTGTCCCTAGTCCAGCAAGTGGTATAATAGCTTGTGTTATCATCTAATTTATTTAATAAATAAGTACCACAAATGATAATTTTTAAAAGCATTGATAAACTTAATAGAGAATTATATGGCGTAAAAAATATTGGTTTTGTCCCAACTATGGGTGCATTACATAAAGGACATATTAATTTAATAACTAAATCAAAAAAATTGTGCACTAAAACTATAGTAAGTATTTTTGTTAATCCAAATCAATTTAACAATAAAGCTGACTATATAAAATATCCAAGAAATATAAATAAAGATTTAAAAATACTCAAAAAAACAAAAGTCGATTATGTTTTAATACCAAAATATAAACAATTATATAATTCAAAAAAAACCAAAAAATTTAGAATTCCGAAAAAGTATAAAGTAATGTGTGCAAAATTTAGACCCGGTCATTTTGAAGGAGTTTTAAGTGTAATTAATGAATATCTAAATAAAATTAGTTTAAATTATTTGTTTTTAGGTGAGAAAGATTTTCAACAGCTTTTTTTAATAAAAAATTTTGTTAAGAATAGGTTTAAAACACAAGTTATTAGTTGTAAAACAGTTAGATACAAAAATAAAAGACCATTTTCATCAAGAAATAATTTACTAAATAAAAATGAGTTAATAATAATAGATAAAATCTCTGTCTTATTAAAAATTCTAAAAAATAAAATACAAAATAATTTAAATTACAAAAATAATATTGATAAAATAAGAATGAAATTGAGAACATTTAAAATAAAAATAGAATATTTTGAAATTAGAAATAGGACAAATCTAAGTAAAAAATATAATAAAAAAAATTTTAAAATATTTATTGCCTACTATGTAAACAAAGTTCGTATAATTGATAATTTTTAGTTAATTAAAAAAAAAATAAGCACCTATACCTAAAAAAGATAAAAATCCTATAACATCTGTAATGGTTGTGACAAAAACACTTGAGGCTATTGCAGGATCTATATTAAATCTTTTAAGTGATATCGGAACCAATATACCAAACAATCCTGCTACAATCATATTTAGCACCATTGAGATTGATATAATTAATGATAGAGTTATATCTTGAAACCAAACTTGAACTACTATTGCACTTATAATTGCAAAAATAATTCCATTTAATATACCTATCATAAATTCTTTAAAAACATTTTGAGAAAAATTATTTCTTGTAAGTTGATTTGTAGCTATTGTTCTTATTGTAACGGCAAGAGTTTGCATGCCAGCATTGCCACCCATTGACGCGACTATGGGCATTAATACAGCTAAAGCTACAACTTTTTCTATATCTTCTTTAAAAAAACCAATGACGACAGAAGCTAGTATTGCAGTCAATAAATTTAATAGCAACCAATTAAATCTTCTTTTGGTTTTTTTAAGAACACCATCAGTTATCTCTTCATCTCCAACACCAGCTAATCTTAATGCATCTTCTTCTGCTTCCTCTTTAAGCACTGTTAAAACATCATCACTGGTGATCATTCCAACTAGTTTATTATTTTTGTCAACGACACAGGCTGAATTTAAATTATAATTTTCAAATATATTTGCAACTTCCTCTCTATCCATATCAACTGGTATCGAAAGCTGTGACTCATTCATTATTGATAACATTTTTGTTTCTCTAGGTGTTCTCAATACTTTCGATGAAGGAACTGAACCAATTGGTTTAAAAGAACTATCTACAATAAAAATTTGTAAAAATTCTTCTGGTAAATCTTTATTCTCTCTTAAATAATCTATTGTCTGACCCACGGACCAATTACTTGGAATTGCCGTAAACTCTCTTTGCATTATACGTGCTGCCGAATCCTCCGGATAACTAAGACTTTCCAATAAAGCAAATTTATCTTTAGGAGGAAGAGAGCTTAATATGTCGTTTTTATTATTCTCGTCAAGATTTTCAATTATTTTAATTGCATCATCGGATTCTAAATTTTTTAGAATAAAAACAATAGAGTCCTTTGACAGATAGTTTATTATTTCTGTCTGAATAGACTCATTTAATTCAATAAAAACTTCTGGGTCAATTTTAAAATTATTAAGCTTAATTAACTTTTCTCTATTGTTCTCGTTTAAATGCTCAATAATATCGGCTGCATCTGCGGGATGCATTTCTTTAAATGAATTGCTTATAAAAGATGCATCATTATTAGATATTTTGTCAGTAACGACTTTAATATATTCTTTATTAAATTCAAAATTTACTTTCTTGTCTTTTGTTTTTCTAACTAAAGTCATAAAATATCTACTTTTTTAATGGAACTATTAATGCATAATTTTTATAATACAATTCTTAAATGAGTATAGAGATAAAAATAACGAAAAAACCTGTAGAATATAGAAAAGCTATAGATTTACTTGAGTCAAGAGTTAGCAAAATACAAGAAAATAAAGTTGATGAACTGATTTGGATACTCAGTCATAAAAATATTTTTACAGCTGGTACAAATTTTAATTCGGATGAGATATTAGATAAATCAATTGAAATTGTAAAAACTAACAGAGGAGGAAAAATTACCTATCACGGAAAGGGTCAAATAGTTTTTTATTTCGTAATTAATTTAAATAAAAGAAAAAAAGATATAAGGTTATTTATAAAAATAATTGAAGATGCAATAATAAATTCGTTAAAATATTACAAAATCAAAGCCTACAGAGACAAAAAAAATATTGGTATTTGGGTTAGTCATCAAAATAAACTAAAAAAGGTTGGAGCAGTGGGAATTAAAATAAAAAAATGGATTGCATATCATGGTTTCTCATTAAATATTAATACTAATTTAAAAAACTTCAGTAAAATAATACCATGTGGAATCAAAAATAAAGATGTTATAAACTTGAATAATTTAAAAAAACTAAATTATTCAAATTTACATAAAATATTAATAAAAGAATTTATCATTAGTTTAAAACGTTTAGATAATTAGCTTTAGCAAATTCTAAAAAATAATCAGGTAATGGAGCATTATGATTAATTTTCTTTTCTTTCAAAATAAATTTTATATTTGAAGCATGTAACATAAGTTTTTTGTTATTTTTTTTATGAAATGTATATTTATTATCGCCGACTATTGGGTGTCCAGCATTTAGAGATTGTTTTCTTAATTGATGTTTTCTCCCTGTAATGGGTTTAAATTCTACCAGTGAATACTTTGAGTTTTTATTTAATACACGAAATTTTGTAATTGCATTTTCAATGATTTTTTTTTTGCCTTCATATTTAACCAATTGAGATGACCACGTACCTTTTTTATCAAGTATTTCGCCAAAACAAATTGCAGTATATGTTTTATGCATTCTTCTTAATCTAAATAATGAAGTGAATAGCTGTGCAGTTTTTCTATTTTTTGCAAAAATTAGCACACCTGAAGTTTCTTTATCAATCCTATGTACTGTATAAGGTTTATTTTTATTAAAGAACTTACTTTTTGAATATATATCAACTAAATTTTTTAAAGATTTTGTTCCACTTTGAACAGATATACCTGATTTTTTATTGATTACTAAATAATTTTCATTATCGTAAATTATCTCTTTTTCATTTGATCGTAAAATTTTTTTTGATGGATTGTAAATATTCTTATAGGTTTTATTTTCTAAATTTAAATTGTATGTAAATATCTTATTTTTTAGATTAAGTTTAAAATTACTTTTAACTTTTTTTTTATCTATTTTAATTTTTCCAGATCGTAGTAATTTTTCGATTAAACTTTGTGGTATATTTTGAATATTTTTTTTTATCCACCTATCAACCCTCATACCATCATGATCATCAATGATGTTATACGATTTAATCATTTAAAATTAAGCAGATATTTTTTTGTCTTGAACTTTATCTTTTTCTTTTTTGTCTTTTGGTTTATCAATTTTTTTTGCTTCTACATCTCTATCAACAAACTCAATAATAGCTACTGGGGAATTATCACCATATCTAAATCCAGCTTTAATTATTCTTGTATAGCCACCTTTTCTATTTTTATATCTTTTCGAAAGAGTTTTTTTTACTTTATCTGCTGAAATTGTGCTTTGTAGCTTTGAAATTAAAGCTTTAGTATTTTGTAAAGTATCTTTTTTGCCTAATGTAATAATTTTATCTGCCTCAGGTTTTAGTACTTTTGCTTTTGGTAAAGTTGTTTTTATTTGTTCATATTTAATAAGGGAATTAAGCATATTTTTGATTAATGCTTTACGATGTTCTGAGGTTCTATTTAACTTCTTATTACCAATTTTATGCCTCATTAAATAGCTTCCTCTAATTTTTTTGATAATTCTGCTATGTTATCAGGTGGCCAATTTGGTATTTCCATACCTAAATAAAGTGACATGCCTGTAAGAACCTCTTTAATCTCATTAAGGGATTTCCTGCCAAAATTTGGCGTTCTAAGCATCTCTCCTTCTGATTTTTGAACTAGATCACCAATATAAATTATATTGTCATTTTTAAGACAATTCATTGATCTTACTGATAATTCTAATTCATCTACCTTTCTTAAAAGATTTTTATTAAATTCTGGTTCAGCTGGTTTATCTCTAATTACCACCTCTTGAGGCTCATCAAAATTAACAAACATACCTAGCTGATCTTGGAAAATTCTTGCTGAATAAGCTACTGCATCTTCAGCGGTAATTGATCCATTAGTCTCGACTTCCATAATTAATTTATCATAATCTAAAGCTTTCCCCTCTCTTGCTGTACTTACTGAATAAGAAACTTTCTTCACAGGGCTAAATAAGGAATCAATTGGTATTAAACCAAGTGGTGGCTCTTCAGGTTTATTCATATCAGCTGAAACATATCCTTTTCCATTTCCAACCGTCATTTCCATGTGAAAATTTGTATTTTCATCTAAGTTACATATTACAAGATCAGGATTTAAAATTTCTATATCTGCAATAGAAGTAATATTAGAAGCTCTAATTTCACCTGGTCCTTTTGCATCAAGAATTAGTTTTTTTGATCCTTCTGCATTACTCTTTAATGCAAGAGATTTAATATTTAACACTATATCTGTGACGTCTTCTCTGACACCTTTAATCGAGGTGAATTCATGTAAAACACCATCAATTTGTATTGCAGTAACTGCAGTCCCTCTAATTGATGATAAAAGTATTCTTCTTAGAGAATTTCCTAAAGTTAATCCATAGCCTTTTTCTAAAGGTTCCGCTATTATTTTTGCATATGTTTTATCATCACTTGAACTAATATCAAGTTTTGCAGGTTTAATTAGTGATTTCCAGTTCTTAATGTTGACATCAATATTCTCCATCTAAACTCTCCTTTTTTTTGGTGGCCTTGTGCCATTATGTGGCAAAGGCGTAGTATCTTTTATTGATAAAATTTTAAAACCTCTTGCTTGTAATGCTCTTAGTGCCGTTTCCCTTCCAGATCCAGGTCCTTTTATTTCAACAGATAAAACTTTCATACCCATTTCTAACGCCTTTACAGCCGCAGAGTCTGCTGCAATTTGTGCTGCATATGGTGTAGATTTTCTTGATCCCTTAAATCCTTTTTGACCAGAGGAAGCCCAAGATATTACATTACCATCAGTATCAGCAATTGAAACAATTGTATTATTGAATGTTGATTGAACATAAGCGATTCCGTTTACAATAGTCTTCTTTGTCTTCTTTTTTTTTGAATACAAACTTTTTTTATTAGGTTTTGAAATATCATTACTAGTTTTATTTGATTTCTCTTCTTTAGACATAACTATTTTTTCAATGGTGTTAATTTTTTACCAGCTATTGCAATTGCTTTACCTTTTCTAGTGCGTGCATTGCATCTTGTTCTTTGGCCTCTAGTTGGTAATTTTTTTTTGTGTCTTGAGCCTCTATATGATGCTAGATCAATTAATCTTTTAATGCTAAACGAATTTTCTCTTCTTAAATCACCTTCAACTGTATAATTTTTGTCTATAAACTCTCTTATTTTCAAAATTTCTTCATCCGATAGGTCGTTTACTCTTTTATCTTTAGGTATGGATAATGATTTACATATGTCGCTTGAGTATTTATCGCCAATACCATAAATATATGTTAAACCAACCTTAACAAGTTTATTTTGTGGTATATTTACACCTGCAATACGAGCCATATAATGTGATTAAAATTTAGCCTTTTATATAAGAAGATGTTTTAATGTCAATCTCTTAAACCCTAAGTATTTCGTCAATTTTTTGAGAAATTTCATCTATTTCCATAGATCCATCTAGTTCATGAAAATTTTTGTTTTTTGAGTAGAAATCTAATACAGGTTTAGTAATTTCCATGTAAGTATCATATCTTTTTAAAATTGTATCAGCATCATCATCAGATCTTTTTTCTAAAAGTTTCCTTTTTTCAATCCTTTTAATAATTGAAATTTTATTTACATTTAAAAAAAAAATAAAATCTAATTTTTGATTTGATTTTTCTAATAAACTTTCTAAATTTTTTGCTTGATTTAAAGTTCTTGGGTATCCGTCAAATATTAATTTATTTTTTTTCGATATATCAAAAATATTTTTTTCAAGTAATTTGTTTACTATTTCATCCTCTACAAATTTTCCTTCATTCATATTATTTATGATTTTTTTTCCAATATCTGTGTCTAAATTTATTTCTTCACGCAACATATCGCCTGTTGATATTTGGTAACTGTTTAGTTTTTTCACTAAAAATTTAGCTTGTGTACCTTTCCCAGCGCCTGGTGGACCAAATATTATTATATTCACTTATCTATTTTCCGAATTTAGTTTTTTTAATTAATGATTCATACTGTGAACTCATGAGTCTGGTTTGAATTTGTGTAACTGTATCTATTGCAACCACTACAACTATTAGAATTGAAGTACCTCCTAAATAAAAAGGTATTGGATAATTTGCAATTAAAAATTCTGGCATTAAACAAACTAGTGTTAAATAGCAAGCACCTATAGTTGTTAATTTTGTTAATATATTATCTATGTATATGGCAGTACTTTCACCTGGCCTGATGCCTGGTATAAATCCGCCATATTTTCTTAAATTTTCAGCTGTTTCATTTGGATTTACTGTTATCGAAACATAAAAAAATGTAAAAAATATTATCCCAGATGCATATAGTAACATATAAAGAGGCTGTCCTTGTGAAAAATAAGAAGTAATATCTAATATCGTATCATTATTCGATACATCAAAATTTGAAAATGTCACTGGTAATAATAATAAAGCTGACGCAAATATTGCTGGTATAACGCCAGCTGAATTAATTTTTAATGGTAGGTGAGATGAATCGCCTCCATAAATTTTATTTCCCATTTGTCTCTTTGGATAATTAATTAGTATTTTTCTTAAAGCTCTCTCCATATAGACTATGAACATGATTGTTAAGATTAATAAAACAAATATTCCAATAATCATAGTAGTTGAAATTGCTCCTGTTCTTCCTAATTCAAATGTTGTGACTAACGCTCTTGGTATTTCTGCTACTATTCCTGAAAAAATTATCAATGAGATTCCATTTCCAATTCCTCTTTGAGTTATTTGTTCTCCTAGCCACATTAAAAAAATTGTACCTGCAACTATAGTTGTTACTGTCGATACTTTAAAAAAAACCCCAGGATTAATAACAAGGTTTGCTGAAGACTCTAGTCCGACTGCTAAACCAAATCCTTGAATGGTTGCAAGTAAAACTGTTCCATATCTTGTAATTTGTGTAATTTTTTGTCTGCCCTGCTCTCCTTGTGCTTTAAGATTTTTAAAATAATCAGACACGCCTGTTAAAAGCTGAATAATTATAGACGATGAAATATAAGGCATTATTCCTAATGCAAATATAGCCATTCTACTAACAGCTCCACCAGCAAAAACATTGAACATTCCTAAAAGTCCCTTTTGGTTACCTTCCATCATAATTTTTAATTGTTCTGGATCTATGCCTGGCAAAGGTATAAATGTACCAAGTCTATAAATCGCCAAGACTAAGATTGTGAAAATTACTCTATTTTTCAAGTCTCCTGAAGATGAACTGCTCATATAAACTAATTTTTATTTTTCAAAGTTATAGTACAACCAATTTTCTCTAATTTATCTTTTGCAATTTTTGATATATAATCAGTTTCAATTTTAACCTTACTTTTGATATCACCAGATCCTAGGAATTTTATTTTTTTATAAGATTTACTAATTAATTTATTTTTTATAAATAAATTTAAATTTATAGTATCATTTATATTGATTATTTCTTTATCAATTAAAGATTGTACTTTCTCTAAATTTATCTTTGCAGTTTTATATTTTCTAAATTGATTAAATCCCCTTTTTGGTAATCTTCTATAAAGTGGCATCTGCCCTCCCTCAAAACTTTTAATAGCAACACCAGAACGAGACTTTTGACCCTTTACTCCTCTTCCAGAAGTCTTTCCTTTACCGGAACCTATTCCTCTTCCAACTCGCATTTTTTTAGTTATATTTTTATTTAATGAATTCAATTTCATTATTAACCTCTTTTCTCAACTATTTCTGATATTTTTTTATTTCTTAAATTTGAAATAGTTTTAGGTGAATTTTGTTTTGACAAAGCTTTCATGCAAGCTCTTATTACATTGTGAGGATTTGATGTACCTATAGACTTTGCAACTATATCTCTTATTCCCAAAACTTCACAAACTGCTCTCACGGGACCACCAGCAATAATTCCTGTTCCTTTGGGGGCTGCTCTTAATTTTATCTTACCTGCACCATCTTTACCAAAAATATCGTGGTGTATAGTCCTTCCTTCTCTTAGAGGAACATTAATTAAGTTTCTCTTGGCTAAATCTATAGCTTTTTTTATTGCATCTGGAACCTGTTTAGCCTTTGCATGTGCAATTCCAATTTTTCCATTTTGATTACCAACTACAACTAAAGCAGAAAAACCGAATCTTCTACCACCTTTAACGACTTTTGTTATTCTGTTTATATGAACGAGTTTTTCTAAAAATTCATTACTTTTATCCATCTTTTAAAACTCCATTCCTTTTTTCCTTAGTGTCTCTGCAAAAATTTTGACTCTACCGTGGTACTTATAAATTCCTCTATCAAAATAAATTTTATCAATATTTTTTTCTTTAGCTTTCTCTGCTAATTTCTCTGCCACAAATGATGATAATTCTAATTTTGTTTTTTTTGTATTTTTTAAATCTTTTATATTTGAGGTTGCAGACACAATAGTTTTGTTGTTTGTATCATCTATAATTTGAGCGCTAATATTTTTTAGAGATCTAGATACACTTAATCTAAATCTATTATTTGATGAAACTTTTTTTAATTTATTTCTAACTCGAAATATTTTTCTTTGTTTTTTTGTCAATTTCATTATTTCTTTTTTCCTTCTTTTCTTAAAATATATTGGCCTTTTTCTTTTATACCTTTGCCTTTATAAGGCTCGGGTGGTCTTATTGACTTAATTCTAGAGGCAGTCATACCAACAAGTTGTTTATCGCTTCCATTAATTTTTATTATTACTTGCTTTTCTACTGTGATATTTAATCCTTCTGGTATTGGAAAGTTAATGTCATGACTAAAACCTAGTTGTAAATTTAAATTTTTATCTTTAATTGCTGCTCTATAACCTACGCCGGAAAGTTCCAATATTTTTTCGTAACCATTACTAGTGCCAATAATTGCATTATTTAGCAAACTTCTATTCATGCCCCATAGTCGCTTGGTAGCATCATTTAATAATTTTGGTTTAATAGATATTTCTTTACCATCAATTATGTTAAAATCGAACATATTAAGATCTACATCAAGATTTTTTTTACCCTTGGGACCTTCAATATTTAATATATTGCCATTCAAAGCAACTTTAACTTTTTCTGGTATTGATATATTTAATTTTCCGATCTTTGACATTAGAATACCTTACAAATTATTTCACCACCAACTTTTTGTTTTCTAGCATTAACATCAGACATAACGCCCTTTGGAGTTGATACGATAGCAATTCCCAATCCGTTGTTTATTTTAGGTAAACTTTCTGCACTTGAAAATATCCTTCTTCCAGGTCTTGAAACTCGTTCAATTGAATTTATTACAGGATTTCCAAAACTATATTTTAGTAATATTTGTATTTTCTGTTTTTTAAGTTCCTCCGTTATTTTAAAGTCAATTATAAAACCTTCCTCCTTTAAAACCTCAGCTATTTTAATCTTGAATTTTGATGAGGGTAACTCTACTATTTTATGATTTCTCGCTTGAGAATTTTTAATTCTCGCTAACATGTCACCAATTGGATCGCTTAGACTCATATTTTTCCTTTCTACCAGCTTGATTTTATCATGCCGGGTATTTTGCCTTCTAAACCTAGTTTTCTCAAAGCAATTCTAGATATTTGTAGTTTTCTGTATACACCATGGGGTCTACCTGTAATTTTGCATCTATTCATAACTCTTATCTTTGCTGAGTTTCTAGGTAATTTTGATAATTTTTGTTGTGCTTTAAATCTATCCTCAAGTGGTAAATTCTTATTCATAATTATTTTTTTTAATTCTGATCTTTTTTTGTAAAACTTATTAGATAATTTAATTCTTTTATTATTTTTATTAACTGCACTCATTTTTGCCATATTAATTACCTTTTTTTTCGTTTTCTTTGAATGGGAAATTAAATTTTTTTAATAATTCTAAGCTATGGTCATTTTTTATACTCTTGATGACTATTGTAATATCTAGACCTCTAACTCTGTCAACCTTTTCAAAATTCACCTCTGGAAAAATAATGTGCTCTTTAATACCAAAAGAATAATTTCCATATTTATCAAAACCTTTTAAAGATAAGCCTCTAAAATCTTTTATTCTTGGAAGCGCTATATTTACAAGTCTATCTATGAATTCATACATTCTATTTTTCCTCAATGTTATTTTTAGCCCTGCATTTGTATTTTTTCTTGTTTTAAAATTTGCTATAGATTTTTTAAATTTTGTTACTACAGGTTTTTGCCCCGCAATTTTAGCAAGATCTTCTTCACATGATTTTATTATCTTATTGTCATTTCCGTCTAAACCTAATCCCATATTGATAATAATCTTTTGTATTTCAGGAACCATATACAAATTTTTAAGTCTATATTGATCCTTAAAACTAGGTTTAATCTCGTTAAAAAAGAACTCTTTTAATCTTGGTGTCATTATTTTTTATTATCCTTTGTTTTTTCTTTTTTTTCTTCAACTAACATCATATTTGAAATATGTATAAAGTTCTCTTTATCGAATATTCCACCTTTTTTTTCCTTTGTAGTTTTAACGTGTTTTTTTATAATATTTAATCCTTTTACTTTAGCTCTATTGGATGGCCTGTTTAGTTCAATAACTTCACCTTCTTTGTTTTTTTCTTTTCCATAAATTATTTTTACTTTTGAGCCTTTTTTTATCATTTTATAATACCTCTGGTGCCAATGAAATTATTTTCATTTGTCCTTTGCTTCTTAGTTCTCTTGTAACGGGACCAAATATTCGAGTTCCTATTGGCTCACCTTTTTCATCTGTTAAAACTGCTGCATTATTATCAAATCTAACTTTTGACCCATCATTTCTATGAATACCCTTTTTAACTCTTACCACCACTGCTTTGTGGACTGAACCTTTTTTAACTTTACCTTTAGGTATTGCCTCCTTTACTGCTACAACAATAGTGTCGCCGATGCTTGCATAACGTCTCTTTGAGCCCCCTAAAACTTTTATGCACTCAATTTTTTTAGCTCCAGTGTTATCAGCAACTAGTAATTCTGTTTGTACTTGTATCAATTTATCTCCCCTATAACTTCAAATTTCTTATTTTTCGAATATGGTTTCGACTCTTGTATTTTCACTTTATCACCTGTTTTAAATTGGTTTTTTTCATCATGCGCATTATATTTTTTTTTGGATTTAACTACTTTTTTTAATAATGGATGTTGAAACTTTCTTTCAACTAAAACTGTAATTGTTTTGTTTGGTTTATCGCTTACTACTAAACCAGATAATATTTTTTTAGGCATTTTTTTCCCTTAATTGTGTTTTTAATTTTGCAATATTTTTTTTTAATGTCTTTACTTGTGCATAATTTTTAAGTTGTCCATTTATCTTTTGAAAACGAATATTAAATAAATCTTTTTTAAGTTTGGTTACTTCGCTCATAATTTGATCTGTACTAATATTTTTATCTTTTTTTTTCATTTTTATATTCTTTTTATAAATTTACATTTTATTGGTAGTTTTGCTGAGGCTTTATATAGCGCTTCTCTTGCAATCTGTTCTGAAACTCCATCTACCTCAAAAAGAATTCTACCTGGTTTAACTCTACATGCCCAATATTCTGGTGAGCCCTTTCCTTTTCCCATTCTAACCTCTGTTGGTTTTTTTGATACTGGTATATTAGGAAATACTCTTGTCCAAACTCTACCTTGTCTTTTCATATGTCTTGTTAATGCAACTCTTGCTGCCTCAATTTGTCGAGATATTACTCGTTCTGGCTGAATTGCTTTAAGCCCAAATGAACCATAATTCATTAAATTACATCTAGAAGCTGAACCATGGATTCTGCCTTTGTGAGCTTTTCTATATTTTGTTCTAGTTGGCTGTAACATAATTATTTTTTATTAGTTTCTTGACTAAACTCCTTGCTAAATATTTCTCCTTTGTAAATCCAAACTTTAATACCAAGTATACCATAGGTCGTTAATGCCTCTGCTTCAGCATAATCAATATCTGCTCTTAGTGTATGCGATGGAATGCTCCCCTCCCTTAACCATTCTGTTCTTGCTATTTCGTTTCCACCAAGTCTACCACTTATCGAAACTTTAATACCTTTTGCACCAAGCCTTAAAGCTGATTGCATGGCTCTTTTCATTGCACGTCTATATGAAACTCTTTTAACTAATTGTTGAGAAATATTTTCTGCTACAAGATAACTATTTGTCTCTGGTTTTTTTACTTCTTTAATATTTAAGACAACTTCGTTTGAAGTTAATTTTGATAATTTATTTTTAATTTTTTCTATATCACTCCCTTTTTTACCAATAACAAAACCAGGTCTTGAAGTATATATAGTTACAAAGCATTTTTTAGACGTTCTTTCAATCATTACCTTTGATACACCTGAATTAATTACATTTTTTTTTATAAATTCTCTTATTTTATAATCTTCAATTAAATAGTTGCCGAAATCTTTTTTCCTTGCATACCATACGGAGTCCCAGCCTCGATTAATTCCTAATCTTAAACCAACAGGATTAACTTTTTGTCCCATGTTTTTCCTCTTTTAAATTTTTTTCAGTTAAAATTATAGTTACATTTGAATATGGTTTCTTTATTGGCGCAGCTCTTCCTTTGGCTCTAGCTCTAAATCTTTTCATAATAATTTGCTTACCACAATAAGCTTCCTTTACGTATAATTTGTCTATATCATATTGATAATTATTTTCAGCATTTGCTATTGCAGAAGAAATTGTTTTTTTAATATCATTAGAAATTCTTTTTTCTGAAAAAGTTAAATCTCTTACCGCTGTATTAACATTTTTTCCAACTATTGATCTTAGGATAGGATTAAGTTTTTTAGTACTTGATCTAACATTTTTGTTAATTGATTTAACTAATTTTGCCTTAATGTCTTTATTGTTTTTATTTACCATTATTTTTTATCCGTAGTTTTGTTTTCATCTGGTTTTGCTTTTTTATCAGCGGGTGTATGACCAAAAAATTGTCTTGTAGGAGCAAATTCTCCAAACTTATGTCCGACCATATCTTCAGAAACAGTTAATGGTATGAATTTTTTGCCGTTATATATTAGAAAACTTATCCCAACAAAATCTGGTATAATTGTAGATTTTCTTGACCAAGTTTTAATTGGTTTTCTATTTGAATCATTTCTTATTTTTTCGACTTTTTTTATTAAACTTTCTTCAACAAATGGTCCTTTCCAAACAGATCTACTCATTTTAACCTCTTTTCTTCTTTCTTCTTCGTATTATGAATTTATCAGTTCTTTTGTTATCTCTAGTTTTTAAACCTTTAGCAGATTGACCGGTAGGCGAAACAGGATGTCTACCACCTGCAGATTTTCCTTCACCGCCTCCATGTGGATGGTCAACAGGATTTTTAACTACACCTCTTGTATGTGGTCGAATTCCCAACCATCTAGATCTACCAGCTTTACCTATTTTAATATTTTTTTGATCTGGATTTGATAACACACCTATAGTTGCCATTGATCTTGAGTCAATTTTTCGTACTTCGCCCGAGGCCATCTTGATAACAGTATAATTTCCATCGATACCAGATATGGTAACAGATGTACCTGCTGACCTAGCAATCTTTCCACCAGCACCTGGTTGCAACTCCACATTATGAACTTCGGTTCCTGCAGGTATATTTTTTAATGGTAAAGAATTTCCTATTTTTATCTCCACATCAGGACCATTCTCAATTGTATCACCAGGTTTAATTTTTTGTGGCGCTAAATAGTATTTTATTGAATTTTCATCAAATTTGACCAACATTATATGGCATGATCTGTTAGGATCGTATTCAATTCTTTCAACCAATCCTTTTAAATTTGTAGGTTTCCTATAAAAATCAATTATTCTGTATTTATGTTTGTGACCACCTCCGTGATTACGTGATGTTATGCGTCCTAAATTATTTCTTCCTTTAGAAGAGTAATTTCTTTTAGTTAATGACTTAAGCGGTTTTCCTTTCCAAAGATTTGTCTTGTCAATGAGGACTGTTCCTCTTGTTGATTTAGTATAAGATTTAAATGTTTTTAAACTCATCTTTAAATACCTGTTGTTAGATCAATACTTTGACCTTTTTTTAATTTAACAATAGCTTTTTTATATCCTTTAACTCTAACTTTTTTTCCTCGTGTGACTTTTAATCTATTTTTTTTATTAATAATGTTAATTTTAGTTACATTAACCTTGAATATTTTTTCAATAGTTTTTTTTACAATTTCTTTATTAGATGATGTAGGCACCTTAAAAACTATTTTATTTTGCTCTGATAAGTTTGTAGATTTTTCAGTAACTATTGGTGATAATATTTTGTCGTATAAATGAATTTTATTTATCATAAGAGCCTCTTTTCTAAATCTTTAATTGAGCTTATTGTCAAAATTAATTTATCATATTTTATTAAATCATAAGAGCTGAAGTGATTAGCATCAGTTAACTTTATATTTGGAATATTTTTTGAAGATTTATAAATTAAATCTCTAGATTTTTTATCTGCAATTATCAAAGAGTTAGTTGCATTGAGTTTTTTTAGAACTTGGAACATTTCCTTAGTTTTTTTTATTTCTTTTTGAAAATCATTTAAAATTAAAAGATTATTTTGATTATTTTTTTCAGAAATGAGTGATTTTACACTTATTTTCTTTTCGCTTTTATTTATCTTTCTCTCTTTATATGAGTTTCGACCTTTTGGTCCATGTGCAACACCACCCCCAACAAATATAGGAGCTTTTCTACTAGCATGTCTAGCTCCTCCAGTTCCTTTTTGCGCGTAAATTTTTGATGTTGATCCTATAATTTCGTTCTTTTGTTTTGTTTTTGCATTTCTGCCTTTAAAATTTGAATTTTGCTTGTATATAACATCGCTAATCAATTTCTTGTTAATTTTTGAAGCAAAAATATTATCATTTACTTCTATAAAGTCTTTTTTTCCATCTAAATTTTGCGATTCAAGTTTCATGTTTTATTTTTTCTTTTTATCTGGTATTTTTCTTTTCTTTTCAAATTCTAAGATTTTTTCTTTTGTAGTCAATCTGCTGATATTTTTTTTTGCAGATCTAATTAATACTTCACTATTTTTTGAGCCTGGTATAGAGCCTTTTAAATAAAGTAGATTATTTTCTAAATCAGATTTTACTATTTCAATATTTTGAATAGTTCTAAGTTTATTACCCATATGACCAGCCATCTTCTTTCCTTTGAATACTTTTCCAGGATCTTGCCTTTGTCCAGTTGATCCATGTGATCTATGAGAAACTGAAACACCATGGGTTGCTCTTAGACCTGAAAAATTGTGTCTTTTCATAACTCCAGCAAACCCTTTGCCTATTGTTTTTGCTTTTACATCTACAAACTTTGTGTCATTAAAAATTTCAAGACCTATTTCATTGCCTTCTTTATAATCATTTGGATTTTTTACTTTGAATTCTTTAAGTATTTTTTTTGGTTCTGTATTTTTTTTTGTGAAGAAACCTTTTAATTGTTTATTTAATTTAGAATTTTTTATTTTTCCAAATCCAACTTGAATTGCGTTGTAACCCCTTTTGTCTTTTTCAATTAATTGAACGATACGACCCTTTTCAGTTCTTATTACTGTGACTGGTATCGATTGACCTGTGGTCATGAACTCCCTGGTCATTCCCATTTTCTTACCAATTAAAGCTAATTCTTTCATATTTATATTTTTATCTCCACATCGACACCTGAAGCTAAATCTAATTTCATTAAAGCTTCAACAGTTTGTGGTGTTGGTTCTATTATATCTATTAATCTTTTATGTGTTCTTGTTTCAAATTGTTCTCTACTTTTTTTATCTATATGAGGTGATCTTAAAACTGTATATCTTTCTATTTTTGTAGGTAAAGGAATTGGTCCCTTAATATTTGCTCCTGTTCTTTTCACCGTATTAACAATTTCTTCAGTAGATTGATCCAGGACCTTGTTATCGTAAGCTTTTAATTTTATTCTTATATTTTGTTTGTCCATAATATTAACCTGTTTTTTTAATTACTTCGTCCTGAACATTTTGTGGAACTTTATCATAATGATCAAAAAACATCGAATACTGTGCTCTACCTTGTGACATTGATCTTAAACTATTTATATATCCAAACATGTTTGCAAGAGGCACCATCGCAGTTATTACTGTAGCATTACCTCTTTGTTCTTGAGTATTTATTTGACCTCTTCTACTATTTAAATCACCTATTACATCGCCCATGTAATCCTCGGGTGTTACTACCTCAACCCTCATTATTGGCTCTAAAAGTTTTAAATTACCTCGTGTACATGCTTCTTTGAAGCACTGTCTAGAAGCAAGTTCAAAAGCAAGAACACTAGAGTCTACGTCGTGATGTAATCCATCAAGTATAGTCACTTTATAATCTATGATAGGAAATCCAGCCAATATTCCAGAATCTGAAATTGTTTCTACACCTTTTTCAACTCCAGGAATAAATTCTTTTGGTATAGCGCCGCCCTTAATTTTACTCTCCACTTCTCTACCTTTTCCTGGCTCTAATGGCTCTACTGATAATTTTACTCTTGCGAATTGACCTGCTCCACCACTTTGTTTTTTGTGTGTGTAATCGAATTCTGCAGCATTTAGTATTGTCTCTCTGTAAGCTACCTGGGGAGCGCCAATATTAGCTTCAACTTTAAATTCCCTCTTCATTCGATCAACAATTATATCTAAATGGAGTTCGCCCATGCCTTTAATAATAGTTTGTCCCGACTCTTCATCTGAAGAAACTCTGAATGATGGATCTTCCTTTGCTAATCTTCCTAGAGCTTCTCCCATTTTTTCTTGGTCACCTTTTGTTTTGGGTTCGACTGCTATTTCTATAACGGGATCAGGAAACTCCATTGGTTCTAACAAAACTTGATTATCCTTATCAGCTAAAGTATGACCTGTAATAGTATTTTTTAAACCAGCTAATGCAACAATATCGCCAGAATTTGCTTCTTTAATATCCTCTCTTGAGTTTGCATGCATCAATAGCATCCTGCCAACTCTCTCCTCTCTATCTTTAGATGTGTTGTATATGCCTGTGCCTGATTTAACGGTTCCTGAGTAGATTCTTATAAAAGTTAATGATCCTACGAATGGGTCGTTAGCAACTTTAAAAGCTAATGCAGAAAAAGGAGCATTGTCGTCAAATTTCATCTCTATTTCATCATCAGAATTTGGTTTAGTGCCCTTAATTGATCCAATATCTTCTGGACTAGGCAAAAAGTTTACTACAGCATCTAAAAGTGGTTGTACCCCTTTATTTTTAAATGCTGAACCAGTTAAAACTGGAACAAATTGAAAATCTAAACACCCTTTTCTTACACACTTAATTAAATCTATCTCACTTATATCATCACCACCTAAATAACTTTCCATTAATTTTTCGTCTTGTTCAACAGCACTTTCAACTAATTCTTGTCTATATTTATTACAAATATCTTTTAAATCTTCCGGAATTTCTTTTTCTTCCCAAGCTGCACCTAGATCTTCATTTTTCCAGACTATTGCCTTCATCTTAATTAAATCGACAATACCTTGAAGTGAGGCCTCTATGCCAATTGGTATTTGCATCACTAAAGGTTTTGCGCCTAGTCTGTCTTTTATCATTTCTACACATCTAAAAAAATCCGCACCAGTTCTATCTAATTTGTTTACAAA
>CESN01033306.1_pt1 | contig 24640 bp, 14 predicted proteins | sample 531181 | NCBI WGS metagenome assembly CESN01 (sample SAMEA2621990, study PRJEB7988) | marine metagenome | isolation source: saline water (ENVO:00002010), including
CATTTCTTAACCAACGGTTTTACCGAAGGCCGGCCTTACATGGATACTGGGAATGTGACACAAGTAGACAATACATATGATGGTATGGGAATGATGGGACCGAGAATTGAGTGGTTACCACCAGAACAAGTTGAAGATTTTGTAATGTCTTGGACTAAAGACCAACCCGAATTTCTTGACGCTGGTATTATGACTGCTGAGAAAATATTCGATACCAAAGATCAGGATCATTTTATATATCAAATTGATTTGGATACTGGTGTTCGCTTGTTCTTTGATTCCAACAAAACTTTTCTCCATATAGAATCATCGAATGAATTTGCCTTTGTAGAGGGAGAGTCTCTTTCCCTAGATTCATTACCAACAGAGGTTTCTGATGCTCTGCAAACTTCAAACCCAGATTATACAATTTCTGAGGTGATAAAAGAGTTTGCTTTCAATTCGGATACAGATTCTTCCGAAGACAGGGCGTTTATTTATAAAGCTTTGATCGAAAAAGACGGTGAAAAATTAGAAGTTAACCTAGACAGTAATGGGTCAATTGTTTTAACCATCGATTTCTTTGAATCTGAATTCGAACAAAATCAATGGAAACCAGTTGAGCTTCCTCAAAGTGCACAAGATTATTTGGAGACAAATTACAAAGATGGAGATTTTCCGATCGGCTACTTTGTGGATGAGCGCCCAACTGAACAGGGAAAAGAGCTGGTTGCCATTCTCGACAATGGAGTTGAGGTCATTTTTGATGAAGCAGGAATCTTTTCCACAGAAATGGACCCGTGGAAAATGTTGGAAGAGAACTTGGATGCAGGATTGAAGTTTGATTCTTCTCGCTCCTCATGGGGTGACGCAGGAGCAGATTTTGCGTCAGCAGGCTCTTATGTTCACATCCAGGAAGTCGAGAATGATGATTCCGATAATTCTTCTATAGAATATGCTCCCATGCAACAGGGTATGCTCTATCGAATTTCTTTGGTGAGCCAAGAGGTTGACAGCAATGCAACACCAGACCTCGGTCAACTTGATTTATCGAGTAGTATGATGGCTGGAACAAAACTTAGCCTGACCTTTACCTATGAGATGTCTCCCCCTCGATACCTAATTGTAAGTGGTGCAAATGTTACCGGTTTCAAGCATCGACTTTCCGACTGGGATCAACCCGGTTCCTTTACCATTCAAGCAGAAACCGTTTCTCCCGTTGCATCTTCGTCCAATCCTTCAGGCTTGGTTAGTTCAACCTTTGGAATCACAGTGGAAATGGGTGGCGAACGGTTCTATGAAGGTTCGATATTTGTGACCAATGTTGTAGGCCTTGATGTTGGAGCAGCAGAAAATTCTTTGCCATGGGATCCGGTTGCCAGTTTTAATTTAAATGGATTGACTGGGATAGAAACCTCAGTAGACGCCTTTCTTCCCAGAAGAATGCTAATGGATCAATTCCAAATCTTTGATCCTAATGAAGTAAAGGCTGCCGTTGTTGATAATAATGGTACCTTAGCCTACATTGCCGGAAGTATCGATCCCGGTGAAGAGGATGGTAGTGAAGTAGGCTACAATTTTTCTCGCACACCATATAAAGGGCATGAGCCTAGAACGGAAGATCCTGCCATGTACTTTGACCCAACAACTGTTGAGGGAGCGGAGTATCTACTCGATGATTCGGAATTTGGAATTACAGATTTATCCGCTGATGGAAGCTACACAGCAGAGCAAACCGATGGAACAGAATCCGAAAAAGTCTTATATAATACAACGACTCACGAGAGTATCAGTACGGCTACCATAACAGGTTCTTTTGCTGACCCATCGGGTTGGATGCTATTGGATGATCAGGATTCCCAATACTCTTCTTACACACATCCAGCTTATTATAATACTAGTACCCATTTTGTAGTGGACAGCAATGGAAGCGTAGAAAGAGGATGGATGCTGACCGATGCTTCTAGTGGAGGAAGTCATACAGGAGGTAATGACTCTGAAGGTGGCATCGCCGCTTCCAAGTTTGATTTTGACGGTGATCAGTTTGCCAATTCTTTACTTAATGTCTCCTTTACGGCCTCAAATTTCCCTGGAGATGTTCAAATTGGTGATCCATTTGTGGATCCTTATGCGGCATTGAATGAATCCGATTTTGGAACCGTTCAAGGTACTGTTCTAACGGATGCGGGTGGTACCATTTCTGAATACGATGTCTGGTTTGTAAAGGTCCCTGAAGCGGGGCAAGATCGTTACAGTGGTGAACCTGTCTTCTTTAATTTCGAAAGAGGAGAAAATGGAGCTTACACCGCAAAACTTCCTGCGGGAAGTTATTACGCCGAAGCTTTTGGCTTTGATCCAGAAACAGGAACTCCTTACAAACCTGAATTTGCTCTTGAAAATGGCGTGGATAAAGTATTCCAAATTACAGACTCCGATAGCAATTTAACGCATAATTTCTTGCTCGAAGCTGAATACCGAATGTCTTTTGAGTTTATCCCATTAACCGGGTCGGTTTCCAAAGACGCAACTGGTCCTATTCAGGATGTATTCTTTGATCTCTTTCCTGTAGAAAATGGAGCGAGAGTCACAGATTATCCCGTTGCTTCTTTTGGAGTTGACCGGGAAGGTAATGTGCGAGGTGAGGCACCTGCCGGCACTTTTGAAGTGGAGGTCTTTTCCCCTGACAACTCACTTCGTTTGGCAAGTGACCTAACCATAACTATTCCAGATGATGTCACATCCCATGATGTGGGAGCCATTGCCTTGTCTGAACAAAGTATGTTCTCCGTAAGAGGAAGTTTTGCTGACACTTCCGGCAATCCGATATGGGCGGATGTCATATTTGTGAACCCAGATGACTTGGAAGAACAATTTTGGCCCATGTGGGACGATTCAGTTGGAGATCTGCAGGATGGTGAGTTTGCAGTTAATATTCCTGAAGGCGAGTACCTTGTTTTAGCGGAAAGATTCGATGGTATGTTTGTATCGAAATTCTTTGATGGAGATTCAAACGGTTCGGCGGACACTTTGACCATTGATGCTGATTTCAATCAAAGCATAGATTTCGTGTTAGAATCCCGACCTTCGGCAACGATTAATGTTAAACTCATAGATGCTAATACCTCAGATCCTGTAAAATATGCTTGGTTTGATTTCTTCGACGCGGAAGATGAGTTTGGCCCGATTATTTTCCCGGAAGTAAATGTTGATTTCGAAGATCCATCCTTTGACGGTAATTATACTTTAAAAGTTCCTGGTGGAACCTATAAATTCAGTATTGGTGCTGATCGTTATGAGAATATGTTCCGAATTCTTGACGAATCCGGTTCCGAGACCTGGTCCAAAGACGCCATATGGGATGATGGAAGCAAAATTATTCTCGTTGATGGAAATGTAACCGAGCTCGGTTCGGTTTCGATGAGTGCATTTGAAAAATCAGATGCTGATCTGTACGGTTTCAACTGGATGGACGAAGGAACCCAAATTTCCGGTTCTTCGATCAAAGGAAGTGTAAAGACTGCGTCGGGTACGAAAGGTAGCGTGGTTCCAAAAGCTCGTATCATTGCCCATACAGATGATTATCTCTTTTGGTTTGACCACACCATTTCTCGCTCCAATGGATCCTTTGAAATTAGTAACTTACCCGAGGGTAATTGGATGGTTTTTGCCGAACCTCCCTATGATTCCGAATCTTTCCGTGGATTCCGTGAATCCACCCCGATCCAAATTTCTCTCCCCGAAGATAATGGCTCTTCTTATGATTTGATTTTGCAAGGATCCAATGTTTCTGGTCGCATTCTTTTCCCAAAACGGGAAGTGAAGACTGGAGAGAACCAGAACAATGCTCTTGCAAATGCCTTTGTTTGGGCTTTCCGTGATGAGGATAAGGATGGTGAACCAGATTATGATGCCGCAATTTTAAGTGGAGAAGATCAGTTGAGTGAAGCCTTTGGAGAAACGGACGATGACGGATTTTTCTCATTCTATTTGGAAGATGCCGGCAGTTATTCTCTCCGAATCGAGATGCCGGGTGAACTTTCTGCACTTGCACCTGCTCCCATCCAATTCTCCCTCAAAAATCCAGCGGATAATTTAAAACTTGGAAATGCAATCAAGATCGATTGGGAAAGTAAGGTTAATGCGACTTCATTTGATATCGAAAGAAAGTCCTCAACCGAGTCCTCTTACCAAAGTCTTTTCAGTTCCGATGCGAACAGTACCGGTCCTGATAAACCTACTGCCGGTTCTAAAACATTTATAGATGCTACGGTACTTACTGGGGAAACCTATTCTTACCGAGTGGTTGCTGAAACCAGTTCAGGAAAAGTAACTTTGGACTCAACAAATGTCAGGGTCTCGAAACCAATGATTTTCCTTGCTCCCCCAAGCAAGACTATTTCCGGTCGGGTTGTGGACTCGAACAATACCCTAATCTCTGGAGCTGAAGTGGTTGCTTGGCGAGAAGAAGGGGAGGGATGGAGTTCTGCATTCACCGGGGATGATGGTACTTATGAATTGACTGGAGGTCCTGGTAAATGGGAGATCACGGTTTATCGACCTTATGATACCAAAGTGGATTGGGTTTACGATAATGCTCCGGAACGTTTCTCCTTTAAACAGGATGAAAGTAAAGAATCTAAAACCATTAATTTCACGGTTTCAACACTTGGACTAGCCGGTGGAAAAGTTAAGGGTAGCATTGCCATCCCAACGGGCAAAACTGGTACTGATTTGGCACAGTATGTATTTATCGATGTTTTCGATCCAGAAGGGCGGGGTAATTGGTCCAATCCGGATTCATCCGGAAATTTTGAAATCCCAGTTGAACCTGGTGAGTATGAAGTTTCTATTTGGGTTGCACCTGAACTTACTGGTCTCGGAAGCCCAGAGTTTCAAATTGTTCGAGTGGGTAACTCAACCGTCGATATTGGAGAACTTCAACTTACCACTAGGAATCAGTCTTTGACCGGAACCGTTCTAACGGATACTGGAAAAGCTCTTCCGAATGTTGAGGTTTGGGCTTGGAGTAATCAAGGTGGTTGGGTTTCTGACTTTACTAATGTTAATGGAGAATACACCTTAGCCGTCTCCCCCGGGAAATGGGAGATTGGATATGATCTTCCTATGCCTGCTGATGGAAGTGAACCACCCTATCTGCCTGAGCCTCCGAAGAGAGTACAGCTTAAGCAAAATGATTCCAGTAAAGCGATAAATTTCACTGCAAAAGAAGCAGGTGCTCAAGTTTCGGGTACGGTCTATGGACCTAATGGTGGTCCCGTTTCTGACCTTAACGGTTGGGTATATGCCCGTGAATACAGCTCAAGTGCTGATGAAGATGAATTTTATGATTTTGTTGCAGAGGTTCCGCTTTCCTCAATGGGTACCTTTTCTTTCCCAAGTGTAGCTGGAGAATATATTGTTGGTCTTTGGCTACCTCCAGGGTCAGGTTATGTTAATCCCGAAGAAAAGTACTACAACATTGCGGTCGCAAATGGAGTTACTACTTTGACTGATTACAACCAGACTGCCCAGAACGAAGCATCTTTCAGCCTGACAGCTAATGATGCAACAGTTTCTGGATCATTTACCCTTAATGCTAATACTGCCACTGGTCTAACGGGAGAAGTTTATGCAATAAGTACCGATGGCGAAGGCTGGCAATCAGCACCCATCGAAGATAATGGTACATATTCAATGTTACTCTCTCCTGGATCATGGACATTCGACTACTATATCGAGTCTGATTCTCAATCTAGAAATATTCCAAGATATCCAGCTGAAACTTACATTGTTACGGCGGTAAAATCCTCAACAGTAACTCAAAATTTTGTATTGACCACCGCAACCGCTTCTATTTCTGGATCCGTGAAATATGATGCCAATGACACCGCGGTTACTGATTCAACTCTTTATGTTTGGGCTTCTCGAGAAGGTACAGAATCAATTGACGAGCACTGGAATGAAGTGGAGACTGACGCAAATGGTTCCTTCGTTATCCCGGTTTTACCAGGTGGCACTTATGAAGTTGGTGCTATTTTATCCAAGGAATTGCGCGATCAAGGATATTTAGACTCACTCATTGTCGAGGTAGATCTTTCAATCAGTAATGTTTCCGATCTTAATCTTACGATTCTTAAACCAAGCGATACAAATTTCATTAGTGGTACGGTAACGGATGCCAATGGAAGTGCCGTGGAAGGTGCCGATGTCTACGCTTGGGATGACGATGGGCGTGAAGTGTCTGGAACGAGTTTGAGCGATGGTACTTTTTCCCTTCCTGTTTCACCAGATACGGTTTGGCATGTGGGTGCTGAGTACAGCTTATTTGATGACAACGGAACAGAAACCTTCTTTTTCACAAAAGTTGAAGTTGATGCTGATTTGAATTCGGATGCTTCTAAATCTGATCTATCCCTCGTTGTAGAAGCTCCCGACTTTGAACTACCTGAAGGTTCTAGCATTACCTTTGATCCAACGATTGATTTTGTTACCAAGCTTCCAGACGGTACAGAACTTACTATTCCCGGAGGTGCTGCAAATGTTGCTTCCGATGTTACTTCCGTTCGCCTCGTAGTAACTCCAACCGCGAAGGGTTTGTCCAAAAGCTCCACTGAAAAACCTGCTGATTACGGATACTCCGTCGATTTATTCGACAGCAGTGGAAAGACGGTTGAGGGGAATTTCAAGAAAGATGTTATTTTAAGTGTAAAAGTTGATGTTAATGCGTCTCGAGAAAATGGCATGGATGTTGAAAATATTGAAGGGATGTACTATTCCACAACCAAGGATGCTTGGGATAAAGCTAAAACCAGCACCTGGGATCTTAATAGCTCAACTCTTACCATGACGACCGATCACTTCACCACTTTTGCCCCCGTTTCAAGCCCCGATGTGTCGGATCTTGCTGAAGGACTTGCAAAAGTAGATGCCGCCGCATCTGGAGATTGGTACTCATCGACTTGGTTTGGTTATTTCTATGATGCCTCAAGCGACTGGATTTACCACAATGATTTGGGATGGTTATATGTGCAAAAAGATTCAAGCGATAATTTCTGGTTCTATGATTCCAATGTTGGTTGGTTCTGGACAGGATCGACATATTACGATGTTTCCCAATCGAAATCGTTCATCTATTCTTCTACCGAAGCGAGTTGGTTGTATTTCAAGGTTGTCGACGGAGTTAGAACGTTCTATGACTACACGGATCAGACTTGGCTCACTCCAGATTCAAACTAGTAGCAGACTGAATTTCGATTACATTTTATATCCTTGCTAATCCTATTATAATTTCTACTTTTTTATTTTAAATCATGAAAATTAAGCTACCTCTATTCTTTTTGCTCATTTTTAGTATTGTGGATGCACAAGTTCCATCAACCTGGGATTCCACGACTACTTACAGTTCTGGAGCTTTAGCATTAGATTCGAATGGTGTTACCTACATTGCACTGCAGGATGTCAGTGCTGGCACAGCGTTAAGCGATACCAGTTACTGGCAATCTTTAGATGCCGCCGCACCTACTTCTGCTCCTTCTACCTCTGCACCCACATCGACTCCTGATACCTCAACGGTTCCAACCACGACTCCTGATACAAATCAGACTACCGTATCGCGATTTCTTGGAATATCTACCCGTGGTTTGGTCAGTAGCACCAAGGCAATGTACGGCAGTATTGCCATTACTGGTACTGAAAACAAGACCGTAGCATTCATGGGCAAGGGAAAAACCATGGAATCACAAGGTATTACTGATTATGTTGCAGATCCCGCCCTTATTATCTACAAGCTCACGGATGGTGCTTGGGGCGTTTATCGCACAATTGACAATTGGGGAGATGCCACGGGCACGGAAAATATTTCTACCGTCGATGGTGAGGAAGGTATTACTTTACCCGTTGATGCAAGCGAAGCCGCAATCGTTCTTGATCTTGCTCCCGGTAGTTATTCTGCTATCCTTACCTCTACTGAAGCAACTGCTAAAGAAGCGTTAGTAGAGGCTTATGAAATTCCCGCAACTGATGAGACTTCAAGATTTTTGGGAATTTCTACCCGTGGTTTGGTAAGTAGCACCAAGGCAATGTACGGCAGTATTGCCATTACTGGTACTGAAAACAAGAAAGTTGTCTTTATGGGTAAAGGTAAGACTATGGAGTCTCAAGGTATTACAGATTATGTTGCCGACCCTGCTCTGATTATCTACAAATTGACCGACGGTGCATGGGGTGTTTACAAGACTATCGATAACTGGGGAGATGCTACAGGTACCGAAAACATTTCCACGGTAGATGGCAGCGAGGGTATTACCTTACCCGTTGATGCTAATGAAGCTGCTATTGTGCTGGACCTTGAACCTGGTAACTACTCGGCCATCCTAACTTCAACCGAAGCAACCGAAAAAGAAGCTTTGGTCGAAGCTTACGAGATTGTTGAGTAGTTTGATAATTTTCTTTTTGGATCTATTTTAACCATAAATGCTTCCCTTCTCATAAGGGAAGGGTTTTTATATATTAAAGGATTCTTGCCAGTTGCTTACAGAGTCTATTTTATTGATCGATGCATTTACGTCATGGAAAGCCAAGCATCGAAAGCAACTTGGTTGTAGAGGTAGATAGTATCAGCAAAACTTATAATTTAGCTGACTCGAAGATTGGTTGGAGGAAGTTGGTTGATTCTATTTTTCAATTCCGTTCATCCCGTTCCCTCTTAGCTTCGGAAGTTTTAAAAGGAGTTTCTTTTAATGTTAAAAAGGGAGAATCCTTGGGCATAATCGGATTGAATGGATCGGGTAAAAGTACACTTTTGCAAATCATTACGCAGACGGTACAACCAGACGAAGGTAGTTTAAAAACGGTTGGCCGGATCGCAGCACTATTGGAACTTGGATCTGGCTTTAACTCAGAATTCACGGGGCGTGAAAATGTTTACTTGAACGCATCTCTCTTTGGTTTATCAGAAAAAGAAACAAGCGGGAGATTTGGTAAAATCGAAGCTTTTGCAGATATTGGAACTTTCATTGATCAACCTGTAAAAACTTACTCAACTGGGATGGCCTTGCGCTTGGCTTTCTCTATTATTGTCAATATTGATCCAGAAATACTAATTATTGACGAGGCACTTGCTGTTGGCGATGCAATTTTCATTCAGAAATGTATGCGGTTTCTTCGAGAATTTAAGAAGAAAGGCACTTTAATTTTAGTTTCTCATGATTTAACCGCTGTGAAAAGCCTTTGTGATCAATGCCTTTGGCTTCATCAAGGGGCAGTTAAAATGAATGCCTCTGTGAAAAATGTTACGGAGAAGTACTTAGCTTATATTCTAGAAGAGCAAAAGCAGGAATTTTCCAGCAAGAATTACGAAGAGGAAAAAAAGGTTAAAGTAAATTTGAAATCAACTTGCTTTAGTCCATACCAAGTTTTTAATTTTCATAAAAATATAGATAATTTTGGATCAAAAAAAGCTATCATCGAAAAATACCAACTTTTTCATGCTAAAAGCAAGGATCCAATTAAATTTCTTACCGGTCTTGAACCCGTAACATTGAGGGTTTTAGCTCGTTTCCAAGAGGAGGTAACTAATCCGATCGTTGGTTTTTTTGTTAGAGATCGCCTCGGTCAGGATTTACTTGGTGATAATTCTTGGCACCAATACAAAGATTCTAATGTTATAGTAAGTCGTGATTGCATCCTATCTGCTGAATTCAACTTCATTATGCCAAGATTACCTCAAGGTGAATATGGAATTTCTTTGGCAATAGCTCAAGGTGACGAAAAAACTCACTCTATACTGCACTGGATACACGATGCCATGTTTATCCGTTCAGTCGGGCCTTCACCGCCTGGTTTAGTAGGAATCCCAATGGAAAACATCGTACTTAAAGTGGAAGAATAATCTTCAAAATTCAAAAAATGCACCAAAGTTCTTATAAAAAAATGGAATTTTTCATAAGTGAATATTCTTCAATATTCAACCAGAAGAAGAACTTCGTGTTGGATTTTGGTAGTCATGATGTGAACGGGTCCTACCGCCCTCTGTTTTCCTCAGATTCATGGAATTATACAGGTCTTGATCTTACATCTGGTCCTAATGTTGACCTTGTCACGAATGATCCATATAAGTGGACTGAAATCGAAGATGAAAAATTTGACCTAGTCATTTCTGGACAAGCATTAGAGCATTGTGATTTCTTTTGGCTCATTTTTCTTGAAATCAAGCGAGTCTTAAAGCCAAATGGTCATGCGTGTATTATAGCACCTTCTTCTGGACCTGAGCATAAATATCCAGTTGATTGTTGGCGGTTTTATCCCGATGGCATGAAGGCATTGTGTAATTATTCTGGCCTTGAACTAATTAAGGCTGAAACCGAATGGAATCCACCCGATTATGAGGATGGTAGTCAAGTTTGGAAGGATACTATTTTGGTCGCAAAAAAGCCAATTAAATGACAAAACTTACGCGATTACCAAACTTTGAGTTTTCACCAAAGTACAATTCGGATGTTGAAAATTGGCATCCGCATCAAGCTTTTGCTTATGATCTTGTAGGAGAATTAAGGCCAAAAGTTGTTGTTGAATTGGGTGTTCATCTTGGTGATTCTTACTTTACTTTTTGCCAGGCAAGACGAGAGCATGGGCTCGATTCAATTTGTTATGCGGTGGATACTTGGGAGGGTGATGAACAGGCAGGTTCTTATGGTGAAGAAGTTTATTCCATTGTGAAAGCATATAACGAAAAGTATTACGCTGATTTTTCGTATCTGATCAGAAGTACTTTCAATGAGTCAAAATCACAGTTTGACAACAATTCCATAGATCTATTGCACATTGACGGACTGCATACGTACGAAGCTGTAAAAGAAGATTTCGAAAACTGGTTACCGAAAGTCAAGAAAGGCGGAATTATTCTAATTCATGATGTAGTAGCAAAGAATTCAGGATTTGGAACTTGGAAATTCTGGGAAAAGTTGCAAGGGCAGTTCCCATCTTTCACTTTTCAATCAGGTTGGGGACTTGGGGTGCTACAGAACTCTCCACAAGATTCATCCATACATATTGGAAGGTTACTACTATCAGAAAATTTCAAATCAAAAATTCAACATGATTATCTTGTCGCTCACAAACTCACAACCTTGAAGAAAGAATTGGATAGTAGCCATATTGAAACAAACCAATTAAGGCAGTTGCTTTCCGTTAAAAAGCAGGAACTTCAGGCTTGGCAGGAAAGAGCTTCAGTTGCCGAGAGTTCCAATGCTGCTTGGGAGGAAAGAGCCCTTTTGGCTGAAGGAGCAACTCAAGTTTGGGAACAAAAAGCAACCCGATTGGAAGAATTAAAAAAATCTTGGGAACAAAAGGCTGCACTTGCAGAAAAAGCGATAGAAGATGAAAAAATTAAGCTTATAGATTCTGATTTAAGAGCATCCGTTTTACAAAAGCATCTAGATGACTCTGGAACTCGAATTACAATATTTGAGAATAAAATTAAATCTCTAATTAATAAAAGTGAAATATCTCAAGATAAAATTATTCGGATGACGAAGTCTTTTTCATGGAAGATAACCTCCCCGATTCGATTTCTGCGAAGAAAGTTCTTAGATTCCTTTCAAAGCACCGTTTCAGAGGAATTTAATCCTCGTTTGTACTTGGAACTCAATCCAGATTTGAAAGAAATCTTCGACGATGACTGGCAAGGAGCTACCAACCATTTTCTTATTCATGGAAAAGATGAAGGACGCCCATTCTCCTATCAACATGCTCCTCCTCCGCATTTGAGAACCTTTGAGGAGTGGATTCGAAGGTATGAAGAAAATCCTGAATTTAATCCTCCATTATCAAATTTTAAAATTCAAAAAAAACCATTGTTTTCTATCATTCTACCAGTATTTGACCCTCCTATTCCATTTCTTGAAGCAGCACTGAATTCAGTGGTTGAACAAAACTATGATAACTGGGAGTTGTGCATTGTGGACGACGCTTCCCAGAATGAAATTGTAAGAGATAAACTTAAAGAATTTGCATCTAGAGAACCGCGCATAAAGTTACACCTCAGAAAAATAAATGGGCATATTTCTGCCGCCTCCAATACAGCAATTGACTTAGCATCTGGGGAGTTCCTTGTTTTTTTTGATCATGACGATCTACTCTGTCCTCAAAGTTTATCGAGACTTGCAGAAACCTTGAATGACAAACCTCAGGTTAAATTCATTTATTCTGATGAGGATAAAATTAATGCTAAAGGAAAACGTTCAGATCCATATTTTAAGCCTGACTGGAATCCTGAGCTATTGTTATCCCAGAATTATATTTGTCATTTAACATGCTGTGAGTTGAAGCTTGTTAAAGAAGCTGGTAATTTTAGAAAGGGTTATGAGGGAGCTCAAGACTGGGACTTGTTTTTACGGGTAACTGAAAAACTAAAAGAATTTGAAATCTTTCATATTCCGGAAATTCTCTATCACTGGAGATCGACTTCATCTTCAACGGCAAAATCCGTTCAATCCAAAAACTATGTTCTGGAATCTGCAAAAAAAACCTTATTAGATGCGATAGAAAGAAGAAATATTGATGGATCAGTAATCCCAGTTAGCGAAAAATTCAGTTACTGGAGAATTGAAAGAAAACTTCCAGAAAAAAAACCCTTGGTTTCAATTCTTATTCCGACCAAAGATAAACTTCGACTTCTCCGATCATGCATAGATAGTTTGAAAAACAAAACTGATTACTCAAATTATGAAATAATTATTTTGGATAACGATTCTACCGATCCTGAAACCCAGAGGTATTTTGTGGAATTCCAGAAACATGAAAAATGCAATGTATTACAAGTTCCTGGACCCTTTAACTATTCTAAAATCAATAATAAAGGTGCCCGAAATGCAGAGGGTGAAATTCTCTTACTTCTTAACAATGATATTGAGATCATTCAATCGAATTGGCTGACCGAGATTGTATCTCATGCAATCAGACCAGAAATAGGATGTGTAGGGGCCAAGCTTCTTTATTCCGATGACACCATTCAACACGCTGGAGTCATTCTTGGCCTTGGAGGGGTTGCAGGACATGCATACAGAGGATTCTCGAAGAATCACACCGGTAGTAGACTTCGCTTACATTTAAGCCAAAATTTTGAGGCTGTTACGGGCGCATGCCTTGCGATTCGAAAAGATGTCTTTGAAGAAGTCAACGGTTTGGATGAAGAAAACCTTACGGTTGCTTTCAATGATGTCGACTTTTGCATTCGGGTAGGACAAGCCGGGTATCGTAACCTTTGGACTCCATTTGCAACGCTATACCATCACGAGTCAGCCTCTCGTGGAAGTGATGAGACTCCAAAAAATAAAAAGCGTTTTCAGAAAGAAGTCGATTACATGAAAGCAAAGTGGAAAGATCTTTTGATGAAAGATTCGACTTATAATCCAAATTTAACCCTTCTACACGAAGATTTTTCATTGGCTTTCCCTCCCAGAACTAAAACTTTTAAAACTTCCCGCAATTGGAAATGAACCAAATTTTTCAGAATAAAAAAAAGAAGAAATTGGATAGAATTCGTACTTTACTTAAAAATGAAGATACCTATGAGGAGACTGAACTTCATTTTAATTTTCTCAATCCAAATATCAGGGAAATCTATGGGCTAGCCGATTCAGAAAATGTTTCAAGCCACGAATATGACGAATTTGCTCAGGAGATCATTCGGGTGCAAGAGGATGGATTAATACTGGATTGTGGTTCTGGTAAAAGAAATAAATACTTGGATAATGTGGTCAATTTTGAAATTGTTCCATATGAAAGTACTGATGTTGTCGGACTAGGTGAATCTTTACCATTTATGGACAATAGTTTTGATGCCGTCCTATCTTTGAATGTTTTGGAACATGTTAAGAATCCATTTCTATGTGCAGCTGAAATCTCAAGAGTTTTAAAGCCAGAAGGTAAACTATATTGTGTTGCTGCCTTTCTTCAACCAGTCCATGCATTTCCAGACCATTATTTCAATATGACAAAAGGAGGCATGAAGTTACTCTTCGAACAGCATCTTCATATAGATGAACAAAAGATCATTCAAAGTGGTCTTCCAATATTTTCCCTTACATGGATGCTTCAGAGATGGTATCATTCACTTCCTCATTCTCTAAAAGATCAATTTTTAAAAAAAAGAGTAAAGGATTTGATCGGTTCTCCAACTGATTATTTGACTGAAGACTTTGTTACCAATCTCCCGAAAGAGGTTAACGAAGAACTTGCATCTACCACCGCACTATTCGCAACAAAGAAATGAACCAATTAAGGAGAAGAATTCTTGAAAGAATTCAGCCTTGGTGTATTGATTCCATTTCCAGAAAGGAAGATTCCATTTCTATCTCCGGATGGGCGGTTTCCGGCTCTCAAACCAGAGAACATCTTGAGATTCAATCTTGCGGAGCTTCTTTGACAAAAGCCGACTTCAAGGTCACAAGACCAGACCTAGAAAGTGTTTTTCCCTTTTGGCCTCAGGCAACAAATTCAGGATTCACTTGTGATTTTCGTCTTCAACCTAATCTTTTAGATAAAGAAATTAGATTCTCATATGGTGACAAAAACATTTTCCCTTTTAACCCTTTCCATGAATATGCATACCCATTGGACGACTGCATTGCAGTACCAGATCCGAGTGGCAGGTTACGGGTACATGGATCAGACTCCTTGCCTTCATTTCTTTTGGAAGGTTATTCAACCTTTCGAAAATTGAGCGAAATAATTAGTTCTACAACCACGATCAATAAAATTAAAAATGCACGAATTCTGGACTGGGGATGCGGCTGTGGCCGAGTAAGCCGGTATTTTGATACAAAAGATATGCAACTTTGGGGTGCAGACATTGATGATTTTAATCTTAAATGGTGTGAAGAACAATTGAACATGAAAACACTAGGGATTTCATCAAATCCAACCAAAAACCTTCCTGATTCTTACTTTGACCTCATTTTTGGAATTTCTGTGATGACCCATCTTCATCATGATTTACAAATTGCATGGCTCGATGAACTTACTCGCTCACTTAAGAGCAGTGGGTATTTAATTCTTACCTTCCATGGTTTGGCAAGTGCACTCAGGAATATTTCAGATGAAGGATTTGAAGAACTTCTTAGCCAAGGTTTTTATGATTTCGGTGAGAATCCGATTTTGAAGGGTGCTGTTCCTGAGAATAAGGACTATCGAGATACATATAACACCTTAAACCAGATCGTTTTGAATTGGACTGAAAAGCTTAGGGTGACCAAATACTTCGAATCTTTAATCGGAAACCATCAAGATCTCATCGTACTGCAAAAAATATAATGGACTTGTTTAAAAATGTAAGGACGATTTGTTATCCAAAAATTACCTAAATTTAAAATATCATTCAACAACCTCTTAAGCTTCTACCAACGCTTCTTTTTCTGTTGTTTCGGTTGAAGTTAAGATAGCCGAGTAGTTACTAGGTTTAAGGTCCAGCACAATAGCAGCTTCATTAGCATCAGCGGGTAAGGTAATACCCTCGCTGCCATCTACTGTGGAAATATTTTCCGTGCCCGTGGCATCTCCCCAATTGTCAATTGTGCGGTAAACGCCCTAAGCACTGTCCGTGAGCTTGTAGATAATAAGGGCAGGTGCCTTCGGGATATCACCGAAAATCTGGTGATAAGCAAGTAATTTACCCGCAATAATAAGAATAAAAAAAAGGCTGGAAACTTTCATAATTAGAATAATTTGATTTCAATCGTGCTTATTCTTCAACTCGCTGGTGGGCTACCAAAAGGATTGTCGCTTTCTGCCTTGTAACATTGCGACTCTGTTACAATTTCGGCACAAAAGGATTTTTTATTGGGATTAGAAAAAGTTATCTTCGATCCACCTTGAAATTTTAATCAAGTTGTCAAAATCGATTTTATAGTGATAGAAGAACAGGATGTATACCATACTTGCTCCAAGCGGTTATGTGGGTTCAAAGTTTTTTGAATTTCTCCAAAGAAATGGAGATGAAGTCTTGGGAGTCAGTCGAAATGATCTTGATTATTACAATCCCGCCACCCTCAAAAGTTTTCTAAAGTCCAAAAATCCTCGTTTTTTAATAAATGCCGCAGGCTATACCGGTAAACCGAATGTGGATGCCTGTGAATCTGCGAAGTCTGATTGCTTACTCGGCAACTCCGTACTCCCTGGGATTATTCGGGAAGTATGCGAGGATCTTAATATTGTGTGGGGACATGTCTCCAGTGGTTGCATCTACTCTGAGAGGAGAGAGGATGGGAAGGGGTGGTCGGAGGAGGATGCACCCAACTTTTCCTTTCGTTCACCTCCATGCAGTTTTTACAGCGGGAGTAAGGCTTTAGGGGAAGAAGTTTTGCAAGGAGCGAGTAATGCTTTTATTTGGAGGTTGCGGATCCCCTTCAATCAGGAAAAAAATCCACGAAATTACCTCCAGAAACTTTTGAATTACAACCGCCTTTTGGAGGCTGAGAATTCAGTTTCTCACTTGGAAGAATTTGTTGAAAAGAGTATTAATTGTTTTCATAAAGAGATTGAACCAGGGGTCTACAATATGACCAACCAAGGCTCTATTACTACTCGACAGGTTACGAATTGGATGCTCGCAGAGGGGGTAACGGACAAGCATTTCAACTTTTTCGAAAATGAAGCTGAGTTTATGGAACAGGCGGCTAAAACACCTCGTTCGAATTGCACCCTCGATACCAGCAAGGCACAGAAAGCTGGTATTGGAATGAAATGTGTAGAAGAAGCTATGAGAGAATCGATGAGAAAGATGGCAGAAGGGGTTCTAGTTTGAAGAAAATTTTGGTCACTGGAGGCTATGGATTTATAGGCTCTAACTTTATTCGAATGCTTATTACAGAGGATGCGAGTGAACTTGTGATCAATTATGACAAGCAGACCTATGCTGGAAACCCAGAGAACCTTGGAGATCTTGAAAATCATAGGGCATACCAATTAATCAAAGCAGATATTTGTGACCAAGAAAGTATCGAAAGAGCATTGTCTGATTACGAGGTGGATGCGATTGTAAACTTTGCGGCAGAAAGTCATGTGGACCGTTCGATCGATGGCCCGGAACCTTTCGTCCAAACCAATGTGGTCGGAACGCTTAGATTATTGGAAGCAACGAAAGCCTATTTGCAGGATTCTGGCTCAGCAAAAAAAGATTCCTTTCGGTTCCTGCATGTATCCACAGATGAAGTATATGGTTCCCTTAAACAGGAAGATCCGCCTTTTTCCGAGGCCACCTCTTATTCACCGAATAGCCCATACTCTGCGTCCAAGGCGTCCGCCGATCATTTAGTTCGTTCGTATTTTCATACCTTTGGGCTTCCGACCCTAACAACAAATTGTTCCAACAACTATGGACCCTATCAATTTCCAGAGAAGCTCATTCCTTTGATGATTTTGAATGCCTGCGAGGGAAAACCGCTTCCTATCTATGGAGATGGCTCGAATATTCGTGATTGGCTCTTTGTGGATGACCATTGTGCAGGAATCTTGCGTGTCCTGAAAGAAGGTTGGGTGGGGGAAACCTATTGCATCGGTGGTGCTTCCGAAAAAACGAATCTGGAGGTAATTGATACCCTGTGTGCAATTCTTGATAATAAAAATCCCGAAGGTGCCCCTCATCAACATTTGAAAACTTTTGTCAAGGACCGACCCGGTCATGACCAAAGATATGCGATTGATTTTTCCAAAATTAAGGATGAACTCGGTTGGCAACCAACCTATTCCTTTGAGGAAGGAATGGAAAAAACCGTAGACTGGTATCTCAACCAGCAAGAATGGTGTAATAATGTTACCACGGGGAAATACCAGCGTGAAAGGCTCGGGGTTTCATGAGTGAAAGAAAGGGAATTGTTTTGGCAGGTGGATCTGGAACGAGGCTATATCCTTTAACCATGGCTGTAAGTAAGCAACTCATGCCAGTTTATGATAAGCCTATGATCTACTATCCGATATCCATTTTGATGCTTTCAGGAATTCGTGAAATCTTAATCATTTCCACTCCTCGGGACCTACCTATGTTTCAAGAATTGCTCGGGGATGGTTCAAGGTTTGGAATTTCTTTCGCTTATGAAGTACAGCCTAGTCCTGACGGTTTGGCTCAAGCCTTTATCATCGGAGAGCAATTTTTAGGAAATTCACCATCAACCTTAATTCTGGGAGATAATGTTTTTTATGGTCACGAATTGGAGAAAACTCTTAAGATCGCGTGCAAACAGTCGATAGGAGCTTCCATATTTGGATATCATGTGTCGGATCCTCAGAATTATGGTGTAGTTGAGTTTGATGATTCAGGTAAGGTGATTTCTTTGCAAGAGAAGCCCCAAAATCCAAAATCTAATTATGCCGTGCCTGGCTTGTATTTTTATGATCCGCAGGTTTGTTCGATTGCTAAAGGTCTCAAGCCTTCTCCCCGTGGAGAACTAGAGATCACCGATCTGAATAGGAATTACCTAGAACATGGTCAGCTTTCGGTAGAAATAATGGGGCGAGGGACCGCATGGTTGGATACTGGAAGTCATGAAAACTTGGCTTCCGCCACTGATTTTGTGAAAGTAATTGAGGAAAGGCAGGGACTCAAGATCGCCTGCCTTGAGGAAATAGCACTTTACAAGAATTGGTTAGATTTTGAGCAACTCGAAGTGCATGCATACAACCATGGTTCTTCCTCCTACGGATCGTATCTAAAATCTATCCTTACGCGGCTCTCAAAATAACAAAAAGACCAAATACATATCAACGCATCATGATATGTTGATGAATAAACTTGATTTCTACTTATCTTTCTGATGCAGTAGGAGAATGTCAAAATCCTTTATCTTTTCTTCTGAATCCGTTGGCGAAGGTCATCCTGATAAAGTGTCGGATTCCATTTCTGATAGCATTCTGGACGCATGCCTTGAACAAGACCCTCACAGCAGAGTTGCTTGTGAAACTCTCGTTAAAAGCAATTGTGTTACGATTGCTGGAGAGATTACAACTTCTTCTAAATTTGATTATGAAGCGGTTGTACGAAGTGCAATTAAAGAGATCGGTTACACAAACGACGATGATATCTTTCATGCAGACAAGGTATTCATTACCAATCAGTTAACGGCTCAGTCTCGAGATATTGGGCAGGGTGTTGATGCTAATGCAGCCGAAGGAAAAGGAACCGCGGAACAAGGCGCTGGTGACCAGGGGATTATGTTTGGTTATGCTTGTAATGAGACCGAAGAACTCATGCCTGCCCCGGTTATGTTTGCCCATCGAATCCTTCGTAAGATGGCAGAAATTAGGAAAACGACTCATGAGGCAACTTGGCTCAGGCCAGATTGCAAATCACAAGTAGCCTTGAAGTATGACGATAGTAAAATGGTAGAAATTGAAAATGTTGTGGTATCCACCCAACATGCAGATTCGGCTGAAAATCATACGATTCGCTCCTTTATTACGGAAGAAATTATCAAGCCCTCACTTCCATCGGAGCTTTTATCGGCCAATACCGAATATCTGATTAATCCTACAGGTCGCTTTGTTGTTGGTGGACCTGAAGGAGATTCCGGACTTACCGGAAGGAAAATTATTGTCGACACTTACGGAGGCTGGGGAAGGCATGGGGGTGGTGCCTTTTCAGGTAAAGACCCAAGTAAAGTTGATCGCTCAGCCGCCTACATGTGTCGGTGGGTTGCTAAAAACATCGTTGCCGCTGGACTTGCGGAGCGAGTGGAGATTCAAGTTGCCTATGCAATCGGCCATCCTTATCCAACTAGTATTACCACCGACTGCTTCGGTACGGAAACAGTAGATGAATCAAAAATTCAACAAGGTGTCTTGGAAGTTTTCGACTTCAAGCCTGCAGCGATTGTTTCCCAGCTCGATTTGCTCCGTCCAATTTATGGACAAACCACTCACTATGGACACTTTGGAAAATCTGATCTCCCATGGGAGCAATTGACTAAAGTGGACGATCTAAAATCAGCAACTTCCTAACCTTTTTGATCCCTTTTTTCCTAACCAGCGTTATCTTAACAATGACTATTATGACAGAAACTATCACCCCTACACTTGATTATAAAGTTGCCGATATCACACTAGCTGAATTCGGCCGAAAAGAAATTTCCATTGCTGAGCATGAAATGCCAGGATTAATGGCTACTCGAGAAAAATACGGCCCTTCTAAACCTCTCGCTGGTGTAAAGATAATGGGGTCTCTTCACATGACGATCCAAACTGCGGTTCTTATCGAAACTCTTGTAGAATTAGGTGCCGATGTTCGTTGGTGTTCTTGCAATATATACTCCACACAAGACCATGCCGCTGCAGCAGTCGCTGCAGCTGGAATACCTGTATTTGCCTGGAAAGGAGAAACTTTGGATGATTATTGGGATTGCACCTTGAATGCACTAACTTGGCCTGACGGTTCAGGTCCTGAGCAAATTGTTGATGACGGCGGTGATGCTACTTTACTCATCCACAAAGGATTTGAATTAGAAAATGGTAGCGATTGGGTCAATTCCGACTCTGAGAGCGAAGAAGAGGAAGTCATAAAAAAATTACTCAAAAAAACTCATTTGGAAAAGCCTATTCACTGGTCGAAAGTTGCTGAAAAGGTAGTTGGAGTTTCGGAAGAGACAACAACTGGCGTTCTTCGTCTTCTGCAAATGCAGGATGAAGGGAATCTTCTTTTTCAAGCGATCAATGTCAACGACTCAGTAACCAAATCTAAATTCGACAACAATTACGGATGCCGTCATTCCTTAGTTGACGGAATCAAACGTGCACTCGATGTACTTATCTCAGGTAAATTGGCTATGGTTTGTGGTTATGGGGATGTGGGCAAAGGCTCTGCAGATTCTCTTGCCAACGAAAAGGCCCGGGTCATGGTATCGGAAGTAGATCCCATATGTGCTTTGCAGGCATGCATGTCAGGTTACCAAGTTACAACCATTGAGGATGCCTTAGAAACTGCAGATATTTTCGTAACCACTACGGGTAACAAGGATATCATCACGGCTGAGCATATAAGTAAGATGAAAGATCAAGCCATTGTCTGTAACATCGGTCACTTTGATAATGAAATTCAAGTTGCTGAACTTGAGCAGATGGAAGGTGTCACCAAGGAAATTATTAAAGACGATTCAGTACCCGGAGGACCAGTGAGTCGCTTCACATTTCCTGACGGGAAAAGTATTTATTTACTCGCAGAAGGTAGGCTAATTAATCTCGGTTGTGCCACTGGTCACCCAAGTTTTGTTATGTCCAACAGTTTTACCAACCAGACCATTGCACAGATCGACATTCGAAATAATCCGGATCGTGAAATTGGTGTGACCCGTCTTAGCAAGGAATTGGACGAAGAAGTCGCTCGCTTACATTTAGACAAGCTCGGTGCAAAACTTACTTCTCTTAGTAAGGAGCAAGCTGATTATATCGGTGTACCTGTAAATGGCCCTTACAAACCTGATCATTACCGATATTAGTCTTTAAGTTATATTCAAAAAGTCACCAAACCGCACCTTTTAAAAGGTGCGGTTTTTTTTTGATTCGTTGACCCATGTTTCAAGAAAGATAGATTGGAACCTGAAAAATGTTTTACGATGAAACTAAAGTTTATTTGAAAGCAGGAAAAGGAGGAGATGGATGCATGTCCTTTCTCCGTCAAAAGTATATTCCAAAAGGTGGGCCTAATGGGGGAAATGGGGGTCGTGGAGGAGATGTAATTCTTCTAGCGGACGAAAATGTATCGGATTTGAGAGCTTTTCACTTCAAGAAACACTGGAATGCAAAGAATGGAGAACCGGGGAAAGGGAGTGATCAAAATGGAAAAGGGGGTACCAATTGTGTACTTAAAGCTCCTCTCGGTACCGAAGTCCGTGATATTTTGTCCAATGAAATTGTTTGTGAATTACTGGAACATAATCAGGATTTTTTGATTCTTGAAGGAGGAAAAGGAGGACGTGGGAATGCAACCTTCAAATCATCGGTCAATCAAACTCCCAGGCAATTTACTGAAGGTAAACCAGGAATGGAAGGAGATTACATTTTTACCTTAAAAACAATTGCTGATGTTGGACTTGTGGGCTTTCCAAATGCAGGAAAATCAACTTTATTGAATGTATTATCAAACGCTGCTCCGAAAGTTGCGTCGTATCCATTTACAACCTTAGTACCAACTGTGGGAGTCATTGATTACCCCGAAGACTTTTACTCGATTACTATGGCCGATGTGCCCGGTCTGATTGAGGGTGCAGCAGAAAATCGCGGCCTGGGTCATCGTTTCCTGCGTCATGTTGAAAGATGTAAAATTTTGCTCTTTCTTTTGGATATGGCGTCAACGGATGGACGGGATCCAATTGTAGATTTTGAACACTTACAAAAGGAGCTTATTGATTATGACCCCCGCCTTGCGGATAAACCTTTTCTGGTGGTTGGTAATAAGAAAGATGAAGAAAATGCTACAGAAAATATCCTGCGATTCCGAAATACCTTGGATCATTTCGAGCCTCTTTTTATTTCCGCAGTTTTGGAGGATGGATTGAATGACTTGCGATCCGTTCTCTTAAAAAAATTAAAATAAAAAAGTTTCTTTTTTTTGAACTTGATTTACACAAACGCTTGTGCAAATAAGATGCAATATGAATCTTAATTTTTTGGCGGAAAAAAAAGAGAAAAATCGAGGGGAATCATCCCTCTATTCCAATCGTTTTGAAGAGGAGGAGCACTCGATGCTGATTCCTCGTATAAAAAATGAATCAGATCAAAAAAGGGCGGAGCGAATTCTTGAACAGATGAAATCCTCAAGTGAGCGGCTCGATCGGATTCTGTCAGTATTCGAGCGAATCAATCGTTGAAGATGGTTCGAAGAATTATAAAATCCTTGAGTTCAATTGCCTCCCAGATGGGTAGCAAGGGAGGTGCTTCTGGAAAAGGAAAAGCGAAGAAAAGGGGAAATGCTAGCTATTATCGAGATATGCAGCGAAAATCGGTAGCTTCCAGGCTTTCGAATTCCGAACAAAAAAAGAAAACCACTACTTAAGCCAATCCTTCTTTTCGATAATGAATTGCCATTGTCCGCGATACCGGGACAGGAGTCCGATTCCGGTAATCGTTGCACCCAACCTTTTAGAAAATAACTTTTTCCTAATTTCGGAATCGAAGCTGAACAGCCCTAAACGATGACCCGCTGCTTCCATAAAAAGCGGTTGGGTCGTTGCTATTTTTCCTTTGAACTGAAAAACAGTACCATAATTTTCAGGCTTCAAAGATTGAGGCTTCCAGAGTTGAACCTCTTTTTCTGCTTTTGAAAAGTCAACCAGACGTTCTCTGGTTTCAATGATGGGAAAACTTTTTCCATTTTCTGGGCGCGTGCCTTTGGCCTGAAACATTGCATAGACAGGAAAGTGATCACTTGCTCCAAACCCGTCCAATTCATTGGACCATTTAAAGGGAACTTTGCCAGCGGTTGTCATATTAAGCCCTGAGAATCTCCCGACTGAAAAAGAATCGGAAACATAACCAATGCCTTTTTCGTCGTACAGCCCAACGGGAAGTAAAAGATGCATCAAAGTACCCCATTTCCCCTTCCATGCATCCGAACCTCGCTCTTCTGCTTTCAATTCATGCCACAAATTATAAAGGTAGCGAGTGGGGCGAAGTTCTCCTGTAGGTTCTTGGTTTCCGGATAGCAGAATATCATTAATACCTGAGCTTTTTAACTCTTTTCGATAAATTACGGATTGGTTGTAATGAGAGTTTAGATCTCCACCCACCAGAAAATCATGGTAGGGGTCATCTTGAAGCAAGCGATCGATTCGTTTTCGAAGAGTTTCTGCATTTTGCAGCCTTATTTTCTCCATTTCGCTGGAAGAAGCACCCGATTTCCAATGGTTATTAAACAGAGTAAAGGGAATCTCATCTACTAAGATCGTAGTTTCTAATATCGGTCTTGCCCGGTACAGCGAATGGAGTCGAGTGGTTTTGATTGGAAATTTTGAAAGGGTGAGACATTGCACTGCGGGCCAACTTTCGGAAGAAGAGGAAGGATTATATCCCAGGGCGATGTGGTAAGGTCCAAGGCCATTACGATGCAATTGGTCGAGGAGACTTTCTGCAGCTGAATTTCCACTATTCGGGCTTCGGTCTACTTCAATTTCTTGAAGAAGTAATACTTCAGGCCCTGCGATTCCACCTATTTTCTGTAAGACCTTGATGATGGTATCCAACTTATTTTGAAATTCGGTTTCCCCATAAGCGTCCGATTGATAATCATCATAGAGAGAAATACCATCGGTATCGAAAAGATTCTCCACATTATATGCGACAACTTGGAAAGGCTTCCCCGCAAAAAGGGAAGATTTTAAAAGAATACAAAATAGAAAGGCTGAGATAACGACAAAGGAGATCTTCATGCCTCCCAACTTGAGCAGGGTGAGATTATACTGCAATCCGATTCTCTTCGGTTCGGATAAATACTGGTTTGGAGTCAGTGGATTGATCCGGATCAAAATTGTAACCTTTTTCTGAAAATTGTTTTAGGCCTTCTATATTCTTGATTCGATTGCGAATGAGAAAGGAGCTCATGTAACCCCGTGCTTTTTTTGCATAAAAGCTGATGATCTTAAGGTTTCCATTTTTTTCATCTTTGAAAACGGGGGAAATAATA
>CESN01060199.1_pt1 | contig 24610 bp, 21 predicted proteins | sample 531181 | NCBI WGS metagenome assembly CESN01 (sample SAMEA2621990, study PRJEB7988) | marine metagenome | isolation source: saline water (ENVO:00002010), including
ATGCGTCAGATTAAGTGAATGACAACTCTATTTCAAGTTGATAAAATAAATTATGGAATTTACTTCAGAAATAAAAAAGGCAACAGAACCTATTTATCAAAAGATTTCTAAAGCGATACCTGAAATTGAATGGTCTACGCACGCGCCATATATTTATGAAATTAATAAATTAAAAAAAGAGAAGAATGCAGTCATTCTAGCTCACAACTACCAAACACCAGAGATATATCATGGTATATCTGACTTTTCAGCAGACTCACTTGCATTGGCTGTTGAAGCATCGAAAACTAAAGCTGACATAATTATAATGTGTGGGGTTCATTTTATGGCTGAAACAGCAAAATTAATGAATCCAAATAAAAAAGTTTTGCTTCCTGATATGAAGGCTGGTTGTTCGTTATCATCCTCGATAACTGGAGAAGATGTTAGAAAATTAAAAAAAATGAATCCTGGTGTTCCAGTTGTTTCATATATCAACACTTCTGCTGATGTAAAAGCTGAAACAGACGTATGTTGTACTTCAGCAAATGCAGTTAAAATTGTAAATTCACTAGGGGTAGATAAAGTAATATTTCTACCGGATGATTATTTGGCAAAATATGTTGCGTCACAAACTAGTGTAGAAATTATATCTTGGAAGGGTACATGCGAAGTTCACGAAAAATTTACAGATACTGAAATTAATGAAATAAGAAAAAATAACCCTGATATTAAAGTTATTGCTCATCCAGAATGTCCGCCAGATGTGATAAATGCAAGTGATTTTACCGGTTCTACAAGTGGAATGATTAAATATGTGAAAGATAATCAACCAAAAAAAGTAATGATGGTTACTGAATGCTCAATGAGTGATAATATTCAAGTTGATAATCCTAATGTTGAGTTCATTAGACCATGCAATTTATGCCCGCACATGAAAAGAATTACACTTCCTAAGATATTAGATTGTCTTAAAAAAGAAAACAACGAAATAATAATGACTAAGGAAACTATTAATAAAGCAAAAAAATCAGTTGAACGAATGACTGAAATAGGCAGATAACATTTTTGTACCAAATTAAACTTACTAATAAATACATAAATAATTGTTGTAAATTGGCTCTTGATGAAGACCTGAATCCATCAGGTGATATAACATCTAATTTAATAAAAAATAACAATGTCATAAAAGCTAAATTAATATCTAATGACAATGGAATTATAGGTGGATTAAATTTTGTTAAGTCTACATTTAGAATATTAGATAATAAAATAAAGTTTACTTCAAAAAAAAAAGATGGGTTTAAAATTAAGAAAGGAGAATTAGTAGCCACGATTAAAGGAAATGTTAAAAATATTTTAATTGGTGAAAGAACTGCCCTAAATTTTTTATCTCACATATCCGGTATAGCAACCAAAACAAATAAATTTGTTAGATCAGTCAATAATAAAACTAAAATATGCTGTACAAGAAAAACAATTCCAAGTTTAAGAATACTTCAAAAATATGCTGTAAAATTAGGAGGAGGTACTAATCATAGATTTAATTTAAGCGATGAATTTTTAATAAAAGATAACCACATTACAGTTGAAAATTTAAAAAAATTAATTAATAGAGCCATAAAGTTAAAAAAAAGAAGAAAGATAACTGTTGAGATTGATAAAATAAGTCAATTAAAAAAGATAGTTGGATTAAAAATAGACACTGTTCTGTTTGATAATATGACATTAAATCAACTAAAAAAAAGTGTTAAGATCGCAAAAAAATATTATGAAACTGAAGCTTCAGGCAACATAACCCTAAAAAATGTTAAATCTGTTGCGGCAACTGGTGTAGATAGAATTTCTGTAGGAAGTCTAACACATACCATTAAAGCTCACGATTTTAAAATAGAGATATAAAACTATTTTTCTAATTCAGCTTGTGCTGCCGCTAGTCTTGCAACTGGCACTCTATAAGGAGAACAAGACACATAGTCTAAGCCTGTTTTTGAACAAAAACTAATACTCCTAGGATCTCCTCCGTGCTCTCCACATATTCCAAGTTTAATTTTTTTATTTTGTTGTCTACCTTTGTAAGATGCAATTTCTATCAAGTTGCCAACTCCATCATCAATTGAAACGAATGGATCTATATCAAAAATTTTATTTTCAATATAATCATTTAGAAATTTGCCACTATCATCTCTACTTAACCCAAATGTAGTTTGTGTTAAATCATTTGTTCCAAAGCTAAAAAATTCAGCATGTTTTGCAATATCTTTAGCTTTTAACGCTGCTCTAGGTAGCTCTATCATTGTACCAACTAAAAAATTTAATTTAGTACCAGAGTCCTTTTCTACTTGTTTAGCTATTTTCATAACTAAAGTTTTCATAATTCTTATCTCTGCCTCTGTTGAGACTAAAGGTATCATGATCTCTGGTAATATTGATTTAATATTATTTTTCTTACATTCAACTATTGCATCAAAAATTGCTTTACATTGCATTTCGTATATTTCTGGGAAAGAAATTGCTAGCCTACATCCTCTATGTCCGAGCATAGGGTTATGTTCATGTAATTCTAAAATTCTCTGATCAATTTCTGTTACAGATAAATTTAATGAATTTGCTACTGATAATACTTCTTCTTTACTTTTTGGTAAAAATTCATGAAGAGGCGGATCTAATAATCTTACAGTTACTGGAAAACCCCTCATTATTTTAAATATTTCTATAAAATCATTCTTTTGATATGGGAGCAATTTAGATAATGCAATATCTCTATCTTTTTTTGACTTTGACAAAATCATCTCTCTTACTGATAATATTCTATGCTCGTCAAAGAACATGTGTTCGGTTCTACACAATCCAATTCCTTCTGCTCCAAAATCTCTGGCAGTTTTAGTGTCTATAGGCGTTTCAGAGTTAGTTCTAATTTTTAGCTTCCTATATTTATCTGCCCAATTCATTACTTTTAAAAAATCACCTGAAATATCAGGTTTTATTGTTTTGACTTCTCCTAAAATTATTCTTCCTGTTGAACCGTCTATGGTTATTATATCGCCTTCTTTGATAATTTCATTTTTAGTCTTGAAAATTTTTTTAGAATAATCAATTTCAATTTCACTAGAACCTGAAACACAGGGTCTTCCCATACCTCTAGCTACAACTGCTGCATGACTGGTCATTCCTCCTCTTGATGTTAAAATTCCTCTTGCTGCATGCATGCCGTTTATATCTTCTGGAGAAGTTTCAACTCTTACTAAAATTGTATCTTGCATCATAGAATTTAATCTCTCTGCCTCATCTGAGGAGAATACTACCTTACCACTTGTTGCACCTGGGGAAGCGGGCAATCCATGTGCTATAACTTTGATATTACTTTTTTCGTTGATTGATGAATGTAGTAAGTTATCTAGAGTGTTAGGATCAATTCTTAATATAGCATCCTTTTTTGAAATTAATTTTTCTTTTACCATATCTACTGCAATTTTTATTCCTGATCTGGCTGTTCTTTTCCCTGATCTTGTTTGGAGAATCCATAATTTTTTATTTTCTACTGTAAATTCAACATCTTGCATATCCTTATAATGTGTTTCTAATAATTTAAGTATTTTTTTTAATTGTTTAAAAACTTTGGGCATCGTTTCCTGTAAAGATAATTTTTTTGATTTTGATTTTTTTCTTGAATTTTTTGTAATATAATGAGGTGTTCTCGTACCTGCTACTACATCTTCTCCCTGAGCATTTATTAAGTATTCACCATAAATTGTATTCTTTCCATTTGATGGGTCACGAGTAAATACTACTCCTGTTGCACAATTCTCCCCCATGTTTCCAAAAACCATTGATTGTACGTTAACGGCAGTACCCCATTTTGAAGGTATTTGATTTATTTTTCTATATGATTTGGCTCTTTTACTTTCCCATGACAAAAAAACTGCAGATATTGCTCCAGTTAGTTGTTCAAAAACATTTTGTGGGAATTCTTTTTTTGTTTCATCTTTTACAAGACTCTTAAAATCAGATATTAAAGCTTCCCAATCATCAGATTTGAGTTCTGTATCTAACAAAACACCCTTTGTTAATTTGTAATTTTCTATTAAATCCTCAAATTTGTAATTATCTATTTTTAAGACAACATTAGAATACATTTGAATAAACCTTCTATAACTATCATTAGCAAATCTGTTATTATTAGTTTGAAGTGCAAGAGATTTTACAGTCATGTCATTCAAACCTAAATTTAAAATAGTATCCATCATTCCTGGCATAGATACTCTAGCTCCCGATCTTACTGAAAGGAGTAATGGATTTTTTAAATTACCAAATTTTTTTCCTATTTCTTTCTCAATTTTTTTAATTTCACTAAAAATTTGTTTAGAAATTTTAGAATTAATTTTTTTATTATTTTTATAAAATAAATCACAAACTTCAGTTGAGATCGTAAAACCAAATGGCACAGGTAGACCAATTCTCACCATTTCTGCAAGATTTGATCCCTTTCCACCTAATATATTTTTTGAAAATTTTAATTTTTTAATACTTTTATCTTTAAAATTATAGACATACTTCTTCATACCGAGATCTCTATTTTATTAAAATTAAGATAATTATCAAAAGTTTTGCACAACATTTTTAACAATTGTAATCTATTATTTTTAATGTCTTTATCTTTATCATTGACTATCACATTTTCGAAAAACTCGGATGTCTCCCTTTTTATTGACGCCAATAAAGATAGTTGTGCTTCATAATCATATTCAATATTAATACTTGTTAGGTTTTTTCTAATATCATTAATTTTGTCATATAAATTTTTTTCGTATTTATTTTTAAAAAGCTCAGGGTCAATATTGTAATCAGTTATTTTGTCATTAAACTTCATTTCAGAATTCAAAATATTGAAAGCTCTTTTATAACTTTCTATTAAATCTATTCCAGTTTGCTTATTAATTACTTTATTAAGTTTGTTTGCTTTATTGTATATTTTTAATAAATTATCTAGATCAAAATATGTTAATGAAGTATCAATAATATCGTTTCTTATGCCTTTTTCTTTCATAAAATATTTAAATCTTTCTGAAATAAATTTAGTCAGATCATTTACAATATTTTCATTGTTAATTTTTATTGATTGGTCATTATAAAGCTGATAAGAATAATTTATTAATTCTCTGATTTTCAAATTTTTTTTATTCTCAATTACAATTTTGATTAAACCTATACTTAATCTTCTTAAACCGTACGGATCTTTTGAACTTGAAGGGATTAAATCAATACCAAAAAATCCTACTAATGTATCAATTTTGTCACTCAATGCTAAAGTGATGCTATAATTGTTTTTTGGAACTTTGCTATTTTGACCCGTAGGTAAATAATGTTCTTTAATTGAAAGACATACTTCTTTTTCAAAACCTTGCGCCTCTGCAAAATAACCACCAAGTAATCCTTGTAGTTCAGGAAATTCATTAACTAGTTCTGAAATTAAATCAACTTTACAAATGGTTGCTGCAACTTCAACTTTTTCTTTACTTATAAGTAGATTGTCAGATATTAAGCCTCCCAATTTTTTCAGTCTTTCTGCTTTGTTTAAATAATTTCCTAGTCCAGTAAAATAATTAATATCTTTAAGTTGAAAAACTTGTTTTATCATATTTTTTGATTTATTTTTTTTCCAAAAATAATCTGCATCAAATAATCTTGCCTCAACCACTTTTTCATATCCTTTTTTTATTAATTCAGTTTTATTATGACAGTTTGAAACAACAAAAAAGTTATTAGTTAATTTGTTTTTCCTATCATATACAAGAAAGTTTTTTTGATATTTCTCAATTGTATTTATTATTAATTCTTCTGGCATATTTAAAAAACTTTTATTAAATGAACAAAAAATAACTTTGGGTCTTTCAAGAATATTAGTAACTTCATCTATTAACTTATTATTATCTGTTAATTTAAAATTCTTCGAATTAGATATTTTATAAAGAGTATTTTCAATTATTTTTTTTCTTTCATTATGGTCTACTATTATTCCATGATTTTTAAAAAATTTTTTATAGTAAAAATAATTTTGAAAAGATTTTAATTTACCTTCATTTTGGTCTATGAAAGTTTTATTTGAACTTCTAAGATGATAATAACTAAATGAAAGAACGTTACCATTAAAAATCGACATGATAGATTTCAACGGTCTCCCCCAAAATAAATCATATGATCCCCAACGCATAGATTTTTTCCATTTAACTTGTGATAAAATTTCAGGAAATTTATTTTGTAATAGTTTTTTTGTATTTATTTTTTCTTCTTTTGTTTTGTAAAAAAAAAATTCATCTTTACCTAATTTTTTTTTATATATTTTATTTTTTGGAATTTTATATGAATTGATAAAACCATTTAATTTTTCTTCTGAGGATCCAACAGATGGACCTTTTATCTCTTTAGATTTTTTTATAGTTTGTAATTCAACTTTTTTAAAGTAAATAATTAATCTATTTGGAGTCGATGTTGAGTAATAATTTTTATCATAACCTATATTTTGAAATTTAAAAAAATTAATTATATTTTGAAGCAAATTTTCTCTTGCAGAAATTTGGAGTTTTGGTGGCATTTCTTCACTGAATAACTCTAGAAATAGTTCAGACATTTAAATATTTTCCTTAAGCCAAAGTTCACCAACGCTTTTTACCAAATCTCTAATTTTTGATATATAGTCAGATCTTTGTGCAATACTTATGGCACCTCTAGCGTCTAAGATGTTGAAAACATGACTAGCTTTTAAACTTTGGTCATAAGCTGGCAATAGTAGTTTATTTTTAATTAAATTTTTAGCTTCATCTTCTAGCAAACTAAATATTTGAAATAAAGATTTTGTGTTTGCTACCTCAAAATTATATTTTGAAAATTCTCTTTCCGATCTAAAAAATATGTCTTTGTAACTAATTCCATCATCGTTCCAAATTATATCAAACACACTATTAATTTGCTGTGTAAACATACAAATTCTCTCTAATCCGTATGTGATCTCTACTGATATTGGATCACATTGAAAGCCTGCCATCTGCTGAAAGTATGTAAATTGTGATATTTCCATACCATCGCACCACACTTCCCATCCTAATCCAGCAGCACCTAATGTTGGACTTTCCCAATCATCTTCAATAAATCTTATATCATGTTGACTTTTATCTATTCCAATCTCAATTAAACTTTTTAAAAATAATTTTTTAATATTGTCTGGTGATGGCTTTACTATAACTTGAAATTGATAATAATGCTGGAGCCTATTAGGATTTTCAGCATATCTACCGTCGGTGGGTCTTCTTGATGGTTGAACATAAGCAGCCATCCAGGGTTTGCTGCCAAGAGATTTTAAAGTTGTTGCTGGGTGAAATGTACCGGCTCCAACTTCAATATCATAAGGTTGTAAAATAACACAACCATTTTTGCTCCAGAAATTTTGAAGATTAAATATAGTATTTTGAAATGATATAAATTTTTTTTTTTTAGAAACCATATTTTTGCCAGATAGATCTTTCTTCAAATATATTAATTATTTTTTCTGTTTGCGTTTCAGAAGATAATTTTCTAGCCAACCAACTTTTATTTTTTTCAAATTTCTTAATTATTATATCTTCGCCATATTTTTTCCTTAAGATTTCATTAGCATTGCCTATTCCATCTATTAATCCAAGTTCTAATGCTTTTCTTCCAGACCAAAATTCTCCAGTAAATAATTCAATTCCTAAATTTTTTTTTAGTTTAGAATTTCTGCTCGTTTCAACTACCTTAATAAAATCCTCATGCAAATCTAATTGAATATTCTTTAATCTTTCAATATCTTCTTTCTTTTCTTCTAAAAAAGGATCAAGGGTACTTTTATTTTTTCCAGCTGTGTAAACTCTTCTTTTTACACCAATTTTATCTATTAAATCTTTAAAACCAAATGATGAATAAATAACACCAATAGATCCGATGATTGAACTTTGATTTGCATAAATTTCGTCTCCAGCACATGAGATCAAGTACCCTCCGGATGCAGCGACATCTTCTGCAAATATTATAACTTTTTTGTTTGTTTTATTTGCTTGATATCTTATAAAATCGTAAACTAAGTGAGATTGTACAGGTGATCCTCCTGGAGAATTTAAAGATATGGCAACAGCAGGAGACTTTTTAATTGAAAAGGCCTTTTTGATATTCTCCTCTTGACCAGTTAAATCTATACCTTGTTTAAATTTTCCTACATTTCCTATTACTCCTGAAAGTCTTATTAACGGTATAATTTTTTTTTTTTTGAATAATGAAAACATAAATATGCTTATAAAATTTTTCGAGTAATATAAAGTCTCCTTATAGTTGAAGTTTAGGGTGCGTCAATTGATAAGTATAATAATAATGTAATTATAATAGTTTTAATCAATGGGAACAGTAGTTCAATTAAATACAATAATTAATAATTCTTATTCTGATCTTAAAAATTCAGTAGAAGATAAATTAATACTAGTAGACGAACTTATTAAGCAAAAATTGAGCAGTAGAGTAGAATTAGTTGATGAAATGACTAAATATCACATAAATTCTGGTGGTAAAAAACTCCGAGCTCTTCTCACTTTAGGTTCTGCTAAGTTGTGCGGATATTCAAAGGGAGGAAGAGATATTAATCTCTCAGCTTGTGTTGAGCTGATACATGCCGCAACATTAATGCATGACGATGTTATTGATAATGGAGAAATTAGAAGAGGAAAAAAAACCTTAAATAAAATTTGGGGAAATCAATCCTCAATACTAGTTGGTGATTATTTGCTTAGCAGATGTTTTGAAATGATGGTTGATGACGGAGACTTAGAGATATTAAAATTGCTATCTTCTACGTCTGCTGAAATTTCTCAAGGAGAAGTATTACAATTACAATACAATAAAGAAATAGATATTTTAGAAGAAACTTATCTAAAAATTATTTCTTGGAAAACTGCATCTTTATTTGCAGCTTCTACTAAAGTAGGTTCAATACTTTCAAAGAAAGAAAAAAAATTTAAAGACGCATTACACTCATATGGAAAAAACTTGGGTTTAACTTTTCAGATTGCAGATGATACTTTGGACTATAATTCAGAAATTAATTTATTTGGAAAGAAAATTGGTAATGACTTTTATGAGGGAAAAATTACTTTACCAATAATTTTGTTATACCAAAAAATTAATAATCATGAAAAAAAATATATTTCGGAATTTTTCAAAAAAAAACATAGAGACGAAAATGAATTGGATTTAGTATTAAAATTAATAAAAAGATATAATATAATAAATGATTGTTATAAAAAAGCTGAATATTTTATTAATATTGCTTCAAATTCTTTAAATATATTTGAGGATTGTAAAGAGAAGGAAATATTAAAGGGTCTTACATATTTTAGTTTACAAAGAACATTTTAAGGACTTAATAAATTTTTTTCCCAATTTCCATCTTTCATTTTTTTATATTGAAGTCTTTCATGAATTCTATTTTTTCCGTCAAGCCAAAACTCTATAATTTCTGGATTTAAATTCCAGCCAGACCAATAATCAGGTCTAGGTACATTATTTTTATCTGGAAATTTTTTTTCGAACTTTTCTATGTTTTTGTAAATTTCCTCTCTATTTTTTAGAATTGAACTTTGTCTAGACGCCCATGCACCTATTTTACTTCCATAACTTCTAGAATTATAATATTTATCTGCTTCAGTATTTTTTACTGACTTAATTCTTCCAACAATCCTAATTTGTCTTAGCAAACTTTTCCAGTGAAAACACATAGATCCATATGGATTAATATTAATATCATCACTTTTTTTACTATTTAGGTTTGTATAAAATATAAATCCATCTACACTAAAATCTTTTAATAAAACCATTCGTACAGATGGAATAGAACGTTCATTAGAAGTAGCTATGGCTACTGCATTTGGATCATTTATCTCTGTTTTTTTTGCCTCCTCAAACCAGAGATTAAACAATTCTATTGGATTATTTGTGTCTCCAAAGCAAATATTTAATCCCAATGAGTTTTTTTGATTCATAATTTAAACAAAATAATTTATATAATATATTAATGTCTTTTAACACATTTGGAAAAATATTTCGTTTTACTACATGGGGTGAGTCACATGGTCCAGCCATTGGGTGTGTTGTAGATGGCTGTCCTCCAAATATTTCAATAAATGAGAGTGAAATTCAATTTGAGCTTAATAAACGCAAGCCAGGTCAATCAAAATTTACTACTCAGAGAAAAGAGGATGATAAAGTACAAATACTATCTGGAGTTTTTGAAGGTAAAACTACTGGCACACCAATATCATTAATTATTTATAATCAAGATATGAGAAGTAGAGATTACGAAACCATAAAAAATAAGTTTAGACCCGGACATGCTGATTACACTTATTTTAAAAAATATGGTATAAGAGACTATAGAGGCGGTGGAAGGCAATCAGCAAGAGAAACTGCTTCGAGGGTTGCGGCAGGCGCAATTGCAAAAAAAATTTTACGAGAAAAAATAGGTAAAAAATTTAATATAATTGGTGCCGTAACACAATTAGGAATTTTGGGATGTAATACAAAAAACTGGAACGATAAATTTATAAAGAAGAATAATTTATTTTGTCCCGACAAATCAATATTAAAATTATGGGAGAAATATTTGTTATCTATAAGAAAATCTGGCTCATCATGTGGAGCAATAATAGAGATTAGGGCAAGAGGAATACCAGTAGGCTTGGGTGCTCCTATATATTCAAAACTGGATATGGATCTTGCTGCTGCAATGATGAGTATTAACGCTGTTAAAGGTGTAAATATCGGTTCAGGTATGAATTCTGCTCAATTGACTGGAGAACAGAATTCTGACGAAATTTTTAAAAAAGGAACAAAAACAAAATTTAAATCTAATAATGCAGGTGGAATTTTAGGTGGTATTTCTTCTGGTCAAGAAATTGTTATTTCATTTGCCGTGAAACCTACTTCTTCAATATTAACCTCTAGAAAAACAATAAATAAATTTGGAAAAAATACATCAATATCGGTGAAGGGTAGGCATGATCCTTGTGTAGGTATTAGAGCAGTACCAATCGGAGAAGCGATGATGAGTTGCGTGTTATTAGATCATTATTTGATGAATAATGCTCAATGTAAAATTTAATTTGTTTTCTTTATTAAAATTTTTGAATTTAATGTATCAAGAACTTTTTCTACAATACTATTTGAGTCAAGGCCAGCAGATTTATACATTTCTCTTGGTTGATCCTGATCGATAAATTTGTCAGGAAATATCATTGATCTAAATTTTAAATTATTATCTAATAAATTTTTTTCTGTTAAAAAATGAGAAACATGTGACCCAAAACCTCCAATTGAACCCTCTTCAATGGTTATTAGAATTTCATGATCATTAGCAATTTGCCAAATAAGCTCTTCATCAATAGGTTTTGAAAATCTAGCGTCAATAATTGATGGATAAATTCCCTTTTTAATTAAAATTTCGTTAGCCAATATTGTTTCGTAAAGCCTTGCACCAAAACTTAAAATTGCTACTTTTTTTCCATCTTTAACAACACGTCCTTTACCTATGCTTAATTTTTCATCTATTGATGGTAAATCAACTCCTATGCCATTTCCTCTTGGATATCTGAAGGCACAAGGTTTATCGTTAATATCAATTGAAGTATTAATCATCTTTACTAGTTCGGCTTCATCACTAGCAGCCATTACAATGAAGTTAGGTAGAGTTGAAAGATAAGTTACATCAAACGATCCGGCGTGAGTTGGCCCATCGGCTCCTACCAATCCTGCTCTATCAATAGCAAACCTAACTGGCAAACTTTGTATGGCAACATCATGAACAACTTGATCATAAGCTCGCTGGAGAAATGTTGAATAAATTGCAGCATAAGGTTTATAGCCCTCCGTAGCTAATCCTGCTGCAAATGTTACTGCATGCTGCTCTGCTATTCCAACGTCGAACATTCTAGATGGAAATTTTTTTCCAAATATATCCATACCTGTCCCTGAGGGCATTGCTGCCGTTATGCCAACCACTTTACTATCCTTCTGTGCATGATCTATTAAAGTATTAGCAAAAACTTTTGTATAAGATGGAGTATTTGATTTAGATTTTTCTTGCTTTCCAGTGCTTACATTAAATTTTGAAACACCATGGTATTTATCCTCAGATTTTTCAGCAAAACTATAGCCTTTTCCCTTTTGTGTTTTAATGTGTATCATAATTGGTCCATTATAATTTGTATCTCTAGCATTTTGCAAAACTGGTATTAATGCATCCATGTCATGTCCATCTATCGGACCAATATAATAAAATCCCATAGAATTAAATAATGTTCCACCTGTTACAGCAGATCTTAAAAAATCCTCAGCTTTTCCTGCTTTTTTTGAAAACCTTTTAGAAAATGCAGATATAATTAATTTCATTGTTTCTCTAAAACTAAAATAAATTTTTCCAGAAAGAATTTTAGCAAGGTAGCTGTGCATAGCACCAACAGGTTTTGCTATGGACATGTCATTATCATTTAAAATAACTATTATTTTTGTTTTGCTTGCACCTGCATTATTCATAGCCTCGTAAGCCATGCCTGCACTTATCGCCCCATCTCCAATTACTGTTACAACATCATTTGATTTGTTCGAAAGTTTATTTGCTATTGCAATTCCTAAACCAGAAGATATTGATGTAGAGCTATGAGCAGCACCAAATGGGTCATATTCACTTTCAGTTCTTTTTGTGAAACCAGACAAGCCATTTCCTTTTCTTAAAGTTCTAATTTTATCTTTTCGTCCAGTCAAAATTTTATGAGGATAAGATTGATGACCTACGTCCCATATTAGTTTGTCATTTGGTGTGTTAAAAACATAATGTAACGCAACAGTCAATTCTACAACACCTAAACCTGCACCTAAGTGACCGCCTGTCTCTGAAACAGCACTTATCATTTCTTCTCTAACTTCTCTCGCAACATTTTTAAGATCTGATTTTTTTAGCTTTCTTAAATCTGACGGAAAATTAATTTCGTTTAAATATTTATAATATTTTTTCATTTACTTCTAACTAATACAAAATTTATAGTTTTTTTTAATTCATTTACTTTATCACCAAATACATTTAATCGTTCAAATATATTATCTTTTAATTTATAGGAGTAATTAATAGTATTTTGATATCCAAGTAAACTAATCAAGGTTGCTTTACCTTTTTTTAAATCTTTTTGAGTTTTTTTCCCTACTTTTTTCGAATTTCCTTTAAAATCTATTAAATCATCAACTATCTGAAATAGTAAACCAATATCTAAACCAATATCACTGAATTTTTTATAATATTCATTTTTTTTTGCAACGATAACTGGTGCAAGACAACAAAACCTAAAAAGCATACCTGTTTTTTTCTTTTGCATATCCATAATTTTATTTTTAGATATTTTTTTTTTCTCAAAATTTAAATCTAAAAATTGCCCTCCGGCAACTCCTGTATGACCAACACAAATTGAAATTAAATTTATTAACTTATTTTTTTCATTAATTGAAATTTTTAGGTTCTTTGAGCTTAAAATTTCAAAACCAATGGTTAATAGTGAATTACCGGCTAGTATTGCTGTGGATTCTCCAAACTTTTTATGGCTTGTTAATTTTCCTCTTCTTATACTATCGTTATCCATACATGGTAGATCATCATGTATCAATGAATAAGCGTGTATACACTCAACTGCTGCTCCAATTTGTATCAAAGATTTGTAATTAATAGAAAAAATTTTACCAGTATCAACTAACAATTTTGATCTTATTTTTTTTCCACCAGGAAGCAGTCCATATCTCATTGGATATAAAAGTGAAGATTTTTTTTGTTTTTTTAAAAAAACATTTAAAAATTTGTTTATATCATTAGCAACTTTATTTATTTCTTTTTTCATTTTTATAAATTTTTTCTATTTTGTCTCTGGTTTTTTCAGATATTTCTTTAGAGGCAGCGTGAAATTTTTTTTGAATTAAGTTATTTAAAATCGATAATTTTTGATAATCCTCTAAGTTGCTTTTTAGGTCTTTTTTTTCTAAATATGCAACTAAATTGTCTGCTAACTTAGTTAATTCGGTCAGAGATTTGTTCTTAATATCGTCTGGTAAATTTTTATCTTTCATAATAAACATTTAATTATTACATGAAAAATTATAATTCTAATATTAAAAAATCCATTAGTTATTTAAAAAATAACGATTGTGTTGGTATACCAACTGAAACAGTATATGGATTGGCTGCAAATGCTTACTCTGATATTGCAATTTCTAAAATTTATAAACTCAAAAAAAGACCTACATCTAATCCTTTAATTGTTCACTATCATAGTTTAGAATCTTTAAGACGGGACTGTAAAATTAACAAAAATTTTTTAAAACTTTATAAAAAATTTTGTCCTGGACCTTTAACTTTTATTCTTAAATTAAAAAAAAATAGCTTAATATCAAAAAAAGTTACAAATGGAGGTACTTCTTTGGCAATTAGATTTCCAAAACATCAATTGATTAGAAAAATATTGAAAGAAATTAATTTTCCTCTAGCAGCTCCTAGTGCAAATATTTCTACTAGTATAAGTCCAGTTACAAAACAGGATGTTTTTGATGAATTTGGAAAAAATATAAAATATATTTTAGATGGGGGTAGGTCGAAGATTGGTTTAGAGTCTACAATTCTGGACTTAACTACAATACCTAAATTAATAAGATTGGGTGGATTAAATATATTAAAAATTGAAAGATTCCTTAATTGTAATTTTAGTTATAAGAGAAAAATAAGCTTAAATTATCCTGGTCAAAGCAAAATTCATTATTCCCCAGGAATACCAATTAAACTTAACATAAAAAAACCAAAAAAACACAGTGCTTATTTATTAATAAGTAAAAAAAAAGGTAAAAATAAAAACTTTTTTTATTTAACTAAAAATAAAAATTTGGATGAAGCTGGAAAAAATCTTTACAATATACTTAGACAAATAAAGAAAAAGAAGTATAAATTGATTGAAGTTGAAAAAATTCCTAATACTGGAATAGGATTAGCAATAAACGATAGATTATTAAGAGCATCTGCTAAATGAGCATAGAATTAAAAAATTTATACAAAAGTTACAATAATTTTGAAGCAGTAAAAAATTTAAATTTTAATATTAAGTCTGGATCAATTATAGGGCTTTTGGGACCCAATGGATGTGGAAAAACAACAACAATTGGTATGATTTTAGGGTTAATTAAACCTACTAGCGGCAAGATTTTGATTAATGGTGTAAATGTTGAAAATGAGCAAAATAGAATAACAATTTTAGAAAAAATTAATTTTATATCACCTTATGTAGAACTTCCGAAAAAATTAACAGTTAAAGAAAATTTAATTGTGTACGGTAAAATGTACGAGGTTAAAAATTTAAATAAAAGAATAGATACGTTAATTGAGGATCTCAATTTAGCAGAATTTGAAAATAGGAAAACTGGTGAACTATCATCTGGTCAAAAAAATAGAGTTTCATTAGCTAAATCACTAATTAATAGCCCGAATATCTTACTCTTGGATGAGCCAACCGCAAGTTTAGATCCAGATACTGGCGATTACATTAGATCCTATATTGAAAATTATGCCACAATTAACAAAACAACTATTTTACTGGCATCTCATAATATGAGTGAAGTTGAAAGACTTTGTTCAAAAATTATGATGATGAAAGGTGGACAAATTATTGATGAAGGATCTTGCAAGGAATTAGTTGATAAACACGGAAGAACTAATTTGGAGCAAACATTTTTAAAATTAGTGAGGGAAAAATAATGAATTTTAATCGAATGTACGCGCTATGTATAAGACACCTATATCTTATTAAAGGTTCTTTTCCTAGAATATTAGACTTAATTTACTGGCCAACAATACAAATAATATTATGGGGTTTTATTTCAAAATTTTTCACAATGTATAGTGATTACTACACAGATACTATCGGGGTAATACTTAGTTGTGCAATTCTCTATGATTTTTTATTCAGATCTAGCATAAGTTTTAATATGTTGTTTTTAGAGGAAATATGGAGCAGGAATTTTACAAACCTTTTTGTTGCCCCTTTAAGAATTAGTGAAATTATAACAGCACTTACTGGAACAGCTTTAATAAGAACATTAATTGGAATAATACCAGCAGTTTTATTAATGAGCCCGTTATTTGGAGTATCAATTTTAGATCTAGGACCGGCATTATTATTACTTTTTTTAAGTTTGTACATGTTTGGAACAACATTAGGGATTTTAGTCACATCTGGACTTCTTAGATTTGGACCAGCTTTTGAAAACACTGCGTGGTCATCACTTTTTTTATTAGCCCCCTTAGGATGTGTGTATTACCCTTTATCCATATTGCCAGAATGGCTTCAATATATTTCAAAAATCTTACCTTTGGTATATATTTTTGAGGAGGCAAGATCAATTTTAGTGAACGATGTTGTTGATTACAAAAATATAATGAATGCTTTATTACTAAATGTTATTTATTTTGTGATTGCTGTAATAATATTTTACTTATCTTTTTATGGTGCGAGGAAGAAAGGTACACTGGTTAATATGGGAGAATAAATTGGTGCGCCCGCAAGGATTTGAACCCTGAACCTCCAGAGCCGAAATCTGGCGCTCTATCCAGTTGAGCTACGGACGCATAAGATATTTTTAATGCAAAATATGAAAAAAATCATTAACTTTATTGTTTCTGAAGAAGATCATAAAAAAAGAGTGGATATCATTTTAGGAGATGAATTAAAGGATATTAGTAGATCAAAAATTAAAAAATTTATAGAAACAGGAAATTTATTAATTAATAATAATAAGATATTGGAGCCTTCAAAAAAAGCTAGATACTTCGATAAAATTAATTTCACTATACCTGAAGAAAATAAATTTTCTTTGAAGCCTTACGATTATAAATTAGATATAATATTTGAAGATGAAGATTTAATTGTTTTAAATAAGAAGTCTGGAATATCAATACACCCCGGTCCTGGAAACTACGACAATACTGTTGTAAATGCTTTAATGAATTATAATGGAAAAAAACTCTCTAATGTTGGCGAACAATTTAGACCTGGTATAGTTCATAGATTAGACAAAAATACTTCAGGTTTAATTTTAGTGGCTAAAAATAATTATGCACATAATCATTTAGCCGATCAATTTAAAAAGCATTCGGTTGAAAGAGTTTATAATGCTATTATCTGGGGTAAGATTAGACCTATTAATGGAAAAATAGATACACTAATTAAAAGAAGCTCAAATAATAGACAATTAATGGAAGTAGGAATTACAAAAGGAAAGAGGGCAATAACAAATTATAAAACAATAGAAATATTTGAGGGAGATAATGCTCCTAGTTTAAGTTTAATTGAATGTAAATTAGAAACAGGTAGGACTCATCAAATCAGAGTGCATTTAAATTACAAAGGTAATTCAATATTAGGGGACAAACAATATAAAAAAAAATATAAAAGAATTGATAATACCAAATCAGATATTGCAAAATTAATCAAAGATATAGACAGACAATTACTTCATGCAAAATCAATAAGTTTCGTTCATCCTAGTAATAACAAAAGATTAGAATTTACCTCAAATCTACCAAGTGATTTTGATAAATTATTAAAAAAGCTAAGAAATATGTAATAAAAAATTTATTGTAAATTTTTAAATGTCAATTAAATAAGTATTTCTATGTCTGGATCAAATTATAATCTACCAAGCCTCTCTAATGAAGGTTCGCTATCAGCATATTTATCACAAATTAAAAAATTTCCTATGCTAGATGCTGAGGAAGAATATATGTTAGCAAAAAACTGGAAAAATACTGGAAATGTTAAATCTGCAGAAAAGCTTGTAACTAGTCATCTAAGACTAGTTGCAAAAATAGCTATGGGATATAAAGGATATGGGTTACCTATAAGTGAAATGATTTCTGAAGGTAATATTGGTTTGATGCAAGCAGTAAAGAAATTTGAGCCTGAGAAAGGTTTCAGACTAGCAACATATGCCATGTGGTGGATAAGAGCATCTATTCAAGAGTATATTCTTAGATCTTGGAGTTTAGTAAAAATCGGAACAACTACAGCACAGAAGAAACTTTTTTTTAATTTAAAAAAACTAAAAAACCAAATTGCTCCTAGGTCTGAAGGTGATTTGAAAGATGCTGATGTTAAAAATATTGCAAGTAGACTGGACGTGAGCGAAGATGAAGTTGTATCTATGAATAGGAGACTTTCTGGTAAAGAAAAATCTTTAAACTCACCAATAGGTGAAGATGGCGATGAATGGCAGGATTGGGTAGTTGATAAAGAAATGGATCAAGAACTAAAATTTGCTCAAAATGAAGAAATGGAGCAAAGAAAAGACTTACTAAAAGACTCAATAAAAATACTTAATGAGAGAGAGAAAAGCATATTGTACTCTAGAAGATTGACTGATGACCCAATTACCTTAGAGGAATTAAGTAAAAAGTTTAAAATAAGTAGAGAAAGAATAAGACAAATAGAAAATAAAGCATTTGAAAAATTACAAAAGCATATGCTCAATTCTGCGAAATCAAGAAATTTATTACCTGCAAATTAGTTTTTAAACGGATCTTTTATTAAAATTGTATCGCTTCTTTCCGGACTCGTAGATATACTAGAAATTTTAGCGTCAACAAATTTTTCAAGAAATTTTATATAAATTTTTGCTAACTTTGGTAAACTAGAAAATTTCTTTATACCTTTAGTAGATTTTTTCCATCCTTTAAAGTTTTTGTATATAGGTCTGACTTTTATTTGGTCATCAAAAGCTGCTGGAAAATAATCGATTTTTTTTCCATTCAATTTATAAGCTATGCAGACTTTTATAATATCTAGATTATCTAAAACATCTAATTTTGTTAGTGCGATACCATTTATTCCAGAAATTTTTATTGTTTGTCTCACCAAAACTCCATCGAACCATCCACATCTTCTTTTTCTATTTGTAACAGTTCCGAACTCCTTTCCTATTATTCCTATTTGATTTCCTATTTTGTCTTTTAATTCAGTTGGGAAAGGACCTTCGCCAACTCTCGTTGTGTATGCTTTAGTTATTCCAAGAACGTAATTAATTGAGTCAATACCGCAACCAGATCCTGTTAAAGCTGAAGATGCAACAGTATTCGAAGAGGTAACAAAAGGATAAGTACCGTGGTCTACATCCAAAAGTATACCTTGTGCACCTTCAAAGAGAATTTTTTTACTCTTTAGTTTAAATTCATTAATTTTTTTCCAAACTGGTTGGGAAAATCTTAATAATTTTGGAGAAATTTTCATTAATTCATTCAATAGTCTATCTTTTTTATATATTTTTTTTCCTAGCCCTTTTCTTATAGCGTTGTGGTGCATTAAGACAGTTTCTAATCTATGGCTTAAATTTTTTTTTGAGACTAGATCCATTACTCTTATCGCTCTTCTTCCAACTTTATCCTCGTAAGCTGGACCAATTCCTCTTCTTGTAGTACCAATTTTAGCTTTTCCTGCAATATCCTCTCTTATTTCATCCATTTCCTTATGAAATGGTAGGATCAAGCTTGCGGTTTCAGATAATATAAGATTACTTGTATTTATTATAACACCTTTATGACTTAATTCTTTTATTTCATCTAAAAATGCCCAAGGATCTATAACTACTCCATTACCTATAATTGAAATTTTTTTTTTTCTCACTATTCCAGAGGGCAGTAATCTTAATTTATAAGTAACTCCTTTTATAACTAAGGTGTGTCCAGCATTATGACCTCCCTGAAATCTTACAACAACATCTGCTTCATTGGACAACCAGTCAACAATTTTACCTTTGCCCTCATCGCCCCATTGTGATCCTACTACTATAACATTTTTCATAATTTATATGACCTAATATTTACTAAATGATTGATAGGCCCATTACCTTTTCCATAATTAGGAGCTGTTCTTATTGCTGAATTTACATATTTGATCGCTAAATCACAAGATTTGTTTAAATCTTTTCCACATGAGTAGAAAGTAGCTATTGCTGTTGATAAGGTACAACCAGTTCCGTGAGTATTTTTACTTCTATACTTTATGTTTTTAAAAATTTTGATCTTTTTTTTATCTGCAAATATGTCAAATATATCTTTTGAATTTAAGTGACCTCCTTTTAAAAGAATACTTTTTGCACCAAGATCAATAATTATTTTAGATGCTTTTATCATATCTTTGTAATTGTTTATTTTCATACCCGAAAGTATCTCTGCTTCTGGAATATTTGGAGTAATTAATGTTACATGTTTAATAAGATTATTTTTAATAAAATCTATGCTTTTTTTATTTATAAGTTTTACACCGCTAGTCGATACCATAACCGGATCAAGAATTATTTTTTTCACTTTTATACGTTTGATAGATTTCAAGACAGATTTTGCAGCTATTTCGTTTTGTAACATCCCAATTTTAATTGCATCTGGTCTAATATCTTTACATGTAAATTCTATTTGTTTAGCAATTTCATTATTATTTACAGGTACTATTGATTTTACTCCATTAGTATTTTGTGATGTCAGGGCTGTTATTGCAGTCATAGCATAAGATCCAAGAGACGTTACAGTTTTGATATCTGCTTGTATACCAGCTCCACCAGATGAGTCTGAACCAGCAATTATTAATATTTTAGATTTAGGTTTCAACTATTTAAAGACCTTTTAATAATATTTAAACATTTAGATATTAGAATTCTATCTGTAGACTCGGCCATTACTCTTATTTTCTGCTCAGTTCCTGATTTTCTAACTAATAGTCTCCCATTATTTTTCATTAATTTTGCTGCTCTTTTTATTGCGATCTTACATTTCAATGTGTCTAAAATATTTTTATTTTTCACATGAACATTTATCAAAATTTGAGGGGTAAGTTTTAATTCATTTAATAATTCACTAGCTTTTATTCCTTTTTTCATTAAATGCAATATTTCCAAAGCCACGAGTAATCCGTCTCCTGTTGTAGCAAAATTTCCAAGAATTATATGACCTGACTGTTCTCCACCTAAATTATAATTGTATTTTTTCATTTTTTCCTTAACGTATCTATCTCCAACATTGGCTCTAATGAAATTTATTTTTTTTTCTTTTAAGTATTTCTCCAATGAATAATTGGACATCTTTGTTCCTATAACACCTTTTTTTAATATTTTTTTTATTTTCCAATTTTTTGAAATTGTAGCAATTATTTGATCACCATTTATTATTTTGCATTTTTCATCACATAGAATGACCCTATCAGCATCTCCATCTAAGGATATGCCAATATCGGCTTTATATTTTTTTACCATTTTTTGAATATTTTTAGGATTTGTTGAACCACATTTTGAGTTAATATTTAATCCATTAGGTTTGTTACCTTCAATAAATAATTTTGCACCAAGAGATTTAAGCATTATGGGACTTGATTTGTATCCAGCTCCATTTGCGCAATCTAATGCAATTCTATATCCTTTTAAGTTAAAACTTTGTGGGTAGTTTTTCCTTAAAATACTAATATATTTGTCATTGCCATCTTCTAATCTTTTTACTCTGCCCAATTTGTTCGGAAGTGAAAGATTTTTTTTTATTTTTTTATCAATTAGTTTTTCAATTTTTTTTTCGATTCTATCAGAAAGTTTCATTCCATCTGGTCCAAAAAGTTTCAAACCATTGTCGTTATAAAGATTATGGGATGCTGTAATCATAATACCCATGTTTGCTCTCATTTGTTTTGTTAACATGGCTAGTCCATTTGTAGGAAGAGGTCCGAGTGTATAAACATGCATACCAGCCGAGGTTAGCCCTGAAACTAAAGCAGGTTCCAAAGTATATCCTGATAATCTTGTATCCTTGGCAATTATCGCTGTTTGTTTATTTTTTTTTATGTTTTTAAAATATGTGCCTGCAGCGAGTCCAAATTTAAAAAACATTTCACCGTTAATTTTGTCTTTATTTACTGATCCTCGAATTCCATCCGTTCCAAAATACTTTTTTGACATTAAAATGTTAATTTTTTAAATGTTTTAATAGCTTGTTTTATCTCATTTACATCATGAACTCTCAAAATTTGAACACCTTGATTCATTAAAAATAAACTTGTCGATATTGTCCCACCATATTTTTGAGCACTATCATTTTCCATAGCTATTTCTTTGATAAACTTTTTTCTTGAAATTCCTAATAATAACGGAAATCCTAATGAGTGAAATATAGATATATTTTTTAATAAAGTAATATTATGTTTCAAATTTTTTCCAAAACCTATACCAGGATCTAGTATAATATTATTATGTTTAATTCCAGCTGTCCTTATCTTTTTAATTTTATCTTCAAAATAGTCATAAATATCAAGTAAAACATTTTTATATTTAGGATTATTTTGCATAGTTTTTGGCGTGCCTATTGTATGGTGAATAACGAATGGTATTCTTGTCTTTTTTAAGAATTTTATTGTTCCATTGTCATATGCTAATCCGGATACATCATTTATTAACTTAATATTAAAATTATAAGCTTTTTCCATAACATGTAACTTCCTTGAATCTAAAGAAATAAATTTAAATTTTTTATATATCTTACTCAAGGGGCTTTTTAATCTTTTCCATTCTGTCAATGGATTTAAATCTTTCGCACCAGGTCTAGTTGATTCTGCGCCAACATCAATAATATCGCTACCTTGATTTTTTAAATTAATTGCATGTTTGTAAGCATTACCTGATTTATAATACTTGCCTCCATCTGAAAAGCTATCTGGCGTGATATTCAATATTCCCATGATAAGAGGTGAGTTTGATAAATTCAAGTTTTTAAATTTTTTTTTTTTTGTTATATTTTGCAAATCTGATTTAATTTTTTTTTTAAGACTTTTATTTAATGAATTAATGTTTTTTAATTTAATTTTTTTTTTTGAATTTCTTGACAAAATCTCCACACTATCAAAAGAAATATTTCTATCTCCGTTTAAAAACTTCCTTGAACTTGAAGTAAAGTCTTTTTGATTGTTTTGATAAAAAAAATTACACGCTCTTGTGTAATATTTTTTCATTTTTAATGAACAATTTTAGGTTTAAGACCAATTGAACCTAATGCTGAACCTTTTTCATTATTTGTAACTTCTAAATTTTCTTTATTTTCTGGATATATGTTCTTTGTTACAATATTTTCTATTTCAGAACCACTTAAAGTTTCATAAGTTAAAAGCGCTTTTGCAAGTTTATGAAGATCGTCTATTTTATCTGTAAGAACCTTTTTGGCTCTATCATATCCTTTTTCTACAAACTTTTTAATTTCAGCGTCAACTTTTTTTGCAGTTTCTTCAGACATGTTCTGTTGTCTAGCAACTGATCTTCCTAAAAATACTTCTTCTTCATTTTCACCGTAAGCGATTGGACCAAGCTCTTTACTTAAGCCAGCTCTCATAACCATGGCTCTCGCTCGTTTCGTTGCTTGCTCTATATCACTTACTGCACCCGTAGTAACTTTATCATCTCCAAATATTAGTTCTTCTGCTACTCTACCACCCATTGCTATAGCCATTTGTGCGTGCAATTGCTCTCTTGTTTGCGAAACTTCATCTTTTTCTGGAAGTTGCATAACCATACCTAATGCTCTTCCTCTAGGAATTATTGTTGCTTTGTGTATCGGGTAAGCAGCTTTTTCGTTAATTGTAACAATTGCATGACCGGCTTCATGGTAAGCTGTTAATTTCTTCTCATCTTCCGTCATTACCATGGATCTTCTTTCTGCTCCCATCATAACTTTGTCTTTTGCTTCTTCAAATTCTAAATAAGTTACTATTCTTTTATTTTTTCTAGCCGCTAGCAATGCAGCTTCATTCACCAAGTTTGCCAGATCAGCACCTGAAAAACCAGGTGTGCCTCTAGCAATAGTCCTTAAATTTACATCAGGAGCCATAGAAATTTTCTTGCTATGAACTTTTAATATTTTTTCTCTGCCGATAATATCTGGTAAGGAAACTACAACTTGTCTATCAAATCTACCTGGTCTTAACAGTGCAGGATCAAGCACGTCAGGTCTATTTGTAGCTGCAATTATTATTACTCCTTCATTTGTATCAAAACCATCCATCTCAACAAGTAATTGGTTTAATGTTTGCTCTCTCTCATCATTTCCGCCACCTAAACCTGCGCCTCTACTTCGTCCAACTGCATCTATTTCATCAATAAAAATGATGCATGGTGAATGTTTTTTTCCTTGTTCAAACATGTCTCTAACTCTGGATGCGCCAACACCAACGAACATTTCTACAAAGTCAGAACCTGATATTGTAAAGAAAGGAACACCAGCTTCGCCAGCAATAGCTCTTGCAAGTAAAGTTTTACCTGTTCCAGGAGGACCTACTAAAAGACACCCTCTTGGAATCTTGCCTCCTAGCCTACTAAATTTTTTTGGATCTCTTAAGAATTCAACTACTTCTTCAACTTCTTCTTTGGCTTCTTCTACTCCAGCTACATCATTGAATGTAACTTTTCCTTTAACCTCGTTCATCATTTTGGCTTTTGATCTTCCAAAGCCCATTGCTCCGCCTTTTCCACCTTGCATTTGTCT
>CESN01008059.1_pt1 | contig 24410 bp, 25 predicted proteins | sample 531181 | NCBI WGS metagenome assembly CESN01 (sample SAMEA2621990, study PRJEB7988) | marine metagenome | isolation source: saline water (ENVO:00002010), including
AATAAATGGTTGATGGAGAATAATTATGTCTAAAGAATTTGATTATAACAAAGTAAGACACGTAACATCAGTAGATCAATCTGATCGAAAAGTTCCATATAATTTAAGGCAGAGCGGACCGACTAAAGTTGAAATGTTAATTTCAACAAGGGTCAGAAAATCTCCTTATTGGCATCTATCTATGCAAGCTGGATGTTGGAGGGCGACTGTTTACAATAGAATTTATCATCCCAGAGGGTACGTAAAACCAGAAGATGGTGGGGCAATGGTTGAATACGATGCAATTAAAAATCATGTAACAATGTGGAATGTTGCAGTAGAAAGACAAATTAGGGTAAAAGGTCCAGATGCTGAAAAATTCGTTGACTATGTAATTACAAGAGATGCAACAAAAATTTCCCCCATGAGAGCTAGATATGTAATTTTATGCAATTCTTATGGAGGTGTATTAAATGATCCTATTTTATTAAGAATTTCAAAAAATGAATTTTGGTTCAGTTTGTCTGATAGTGATATTTCTTTATATCTCCAAGGTGTAAATTGCGATGGTAGATTTGATTGTGATATAGATGAAATTGATGTATCTCCTGTTCAAGTTCAAGGACCTAAATCAAAATTGCTAATGCAAGATTTATGTGGAGACCATGTGGATTTTGATAATATGCCTTTTTATGGTTTAGCTGAAGCTAAGGTTGGTGGAAGAAGTTGTGTAATATCTCAGACTGGTTTCTCAGGAGAGGCAGGTTATGAGATATATTTAAGGGAAAGTACTTTATATGCAGAAGATATGTGGAATGCAGTTTTAGAGGCCGGAAAAAAACATAATTTGATGGTTATTGCACCTGCACATCATAGGAGAATTCAAGCAGGAATTTTGTCATGGGGTCAAGACATGGATTATCAACATAATGCATTTCAGTGTAACCTTGGTTATCAAGTATCATTATCTGGAAAAGGTGAATGGAAAAAGAAAGCAGATTACGTTGGAAAAAAAGCTTTAGAGCAGATGCGAGATGATTTAAGAGCAGGCAAGAAACCCTATAAGCTTCAATTAGTTGGAATGGAATTAGGAGGTAAACCTATCGAGGAGTACGCACCAGACTTTTGGTTGATATCCGGAGAAGGTGGAAGTGAACCAATTGGGTTTATCACTTCTCCTTGGTACCATCCAGAAAAAAAGGTTAATATTGCTATGGGTTATATACCTTACGATGGTACGTTAAATTCTAATGGGTTTCCTAAAGGCAAACCTGGCACAAAACTAAAAGTTCATTTGCCAGAGAAATATTCTGATAAACCTGGTACGCCAGTTGATGCAATAGTTGTTGATATACCTTTTACTGAATCTTATAACGCAAATACAAGAGAAGTAGTTAAAGGATAAATATTTATCCAATGATCGCAGAATTTTTAAATATTTTTTTTAAATCTTTAAAACTTGATAAGTCACTTTATAAAGAGAATAGATACTATGGAGAAGCTGCAATATATTTTGCAGGTTTAATAATGATATTAGATGGAGTGGCTGGCGCTGTAGCTGCAAATACTATTGTTAAAACTTCAATTGGAATTTCAGGATTGACTGCAATATTAACTTGGTTTGTTTGGTCGATATTTATATACGTTATAGGTGTTAAGATTTTTCCAGACAAAGAAACAAAAACATCTTTTAAAAAAATATTAATAGCAGTTGGTTACGCTCATTCACCAGGATTAGTGAGATTTTTTGCTGTCACTCCTGAACTAGTTATTCCAGTTATTTTTCTTACTCAATTTTGGATATTTGCTTCGCTAATAATATCCACAAAACAAATTTTACAGTTAAAGTCAAATCTAAAGTCTTTTGGAATAATATTTTTATCTTTTTTAATAATTATATTTTTATCTGTTTCATTTGTAATGAGTCGTATGAATGCTATGCCAATAACAAACTCTGCTTAAATTGGAAATATAGTTTTTGAAATTCTACAAGTCTCACAAATCTTAAAACCTGTTAAAATTAAATTATGTGTAACACTCTCATGTTTTTTTTTACAGTTTTCACATAAATCGTCGAGTTCTTCTAAATCTTTATTTTTTTCATTAAAAAATTTATTATTATTCATTGTATGAGTTAATTTAACATATAATATATAATATATATTTTTTATTTTTTATGAAAAAAAAAAATTATAAAAGTAAAGTATCTGTTGTTATGGGAAGTCAATCAGACTATTCGACAATGAAATTCTGTGAAAATGTTTTAAAAAAATTAAAAATTAAATTTGAAATTAAAATTGTTTCTGCCCATAGGACACCTAAAAGAATGTACAAATTTGCTTTGAATTCTGAAAAAAATGATATTAGTGTAATTATAGCTGGAGCAGGAGGTTCAGCACATTTACCTGGTATGATTGCTTCTTTAACTAAAATCCCAGTAATTGGTGTCCCAATTGAAAGTAAAAAATTGAAAGGACTTGATAGCTTGTTATCGATTGTTCAAATGCCAAAAGGCATACCTGTTGCTACAGTTGCAATTGGAAAAGATGGAGCAATAAATTCTGCTTTGTTAGCTGCATCAATTATATCTTTAAGAGATAATAACGTTAAAAAAAATTTAAATAAATTTAGAATAGATTACTCTAAGTCAGTCAAGAAAAAACCTTTTAATGTATAAACCAGTATTAGGAATAATAGGTGGAGGTCAACTAGGAAGCCTATTATCCGTGGCAGCAAAAAAACTTGATATTAGAACTGTAATCTTTTCTGATAGCGAGGACTCTCCAGGAAAATTTTTTTCTGACGATTTTATTTTTGGAAACTACAGAGATGATTCTAAAATAAAAGAGTTTGTTTACAAAGTAGACGTAATTACTTATGAATTCGAAAATATTCCTTATGAAGTATTAAAAATTTTGAACACAGAAAAGAAAGTAATACCAAATCCAAAAATTAATAAGATTGTACAAAATAGATTATCTGAAAAAGATTTCATAAATAAATGTAATTTAAGAACAACAAACTATGCACATGTAAGTAGCGAAAAAGAATTTATGTCTAATTTAGATATTTTACCAGGTCTTCTTAAAACTTGTACAATGGGATATGATGGTAAAGGACAATACAAAATATATAATGCTTCTGACGCAAATGAACTTAATTTAAATAATGATTATATATTAGAAAAAATAATAAATTTAAAAAAAGAAATTTCAGTTATTATAACAAGATTTGGTCATCAAAAATTTGAAATATATGATCCTATAGAAAACGTCCACGAAGAACAAATATTAAAAACATCTAAAATTCCAGCAGAAATAGATGAAAATATTTTTATAAAATCTGTTGAATGGGCAAGTATATTAGCCGAGGAACTTAATTATATTGGAACAATGTGTGTGGAATATTTTGTTGATAAAAATGATAATTTATATGTAAATGAAATTGCGCCTAGAGTCCACAACTCTGGTCATTTAACAATTAACGCTTACAATATAAGTCAATTTGAAAATCATATTAGAGCTGTTTGTGGTTTGGAAAAAGTAAAAATAAAAAAATTACATAATGCTAAAATGATCAATCTTATAGGCTCAGATATTGAATTATTTAGAAACAAAGAATTTAATGATAATGAATTTTTTTTTGATTATAAAAAAAAAGAAATTAAAGAAAAGAGGAAAATGGGACATTTAACTATTCTGGAAAAATAAATCATATTTTTTCTATCAAAGTATTGTAATTATTTGTAGGTTTGTTTACATCTTTTGATATCTGATAGAAATTTAGTGTAGGTGGTTTATATTCTTTTAAAAAATTCGACGTTTCAATTTGTAAATTAAGGTATTTATTTATATCCTTTTCATTTAAAATAACTGGTTGTCTATCATGAACTTCCATTAAATTAGCAGAAGCATTTTTAGTTATGATACAAAATTCACTATTTTCATATATCCCAGCAAAAAATAAATTTTTAAAATCTTTTCTGAATATATAAAAAGGTATTTTTTTATTTATTTCTCTTTTCCATTCATAATATCCATCTGCGATAACTATACACCTAGAACGTTTTACTAAATTTTTGAATGAAATTTTTTCGTTTATTGTCTCCAACCTAGCATTTATAAAAGGTTTAAAATTCTTATTTTTCGCCCAAATAGGTAAAATTCCCCATTTAAGGTTTTCAAGGGTGTTTCCATTGTTATATTTTTTTATAATTGGTAATTCTTGATATGGATGACAATTATAGTTTTGCATATCATTTACTTTAATTGCACTTTTAACAATTTTTTTAGTCTTGGATACTGGATTTGTGATTACATACCTTCCACACATTATTTTTTATATATAAATTAATTTTTTAATATATGGTTTAAAATTAAATGAAATCAATAGAAAATAATTTCGATAATCCATTTGTTAATAATCTTTTAATTAAACACTTTAGGGAGTTGAGGTCAGTTTCACCTAAAGGTAGTACACATGTGTTAGATATAGAGGGATTGAAAGATCCAAGCATAAATTTTTGGAGTTTATGGGAGCAAGATGATCTTATAGGTTGTGGAGCTTTAAAATTTTTAGATAAAACACACGGAGAATTTAAATCTATAAGAGTAGCAGACAATTTTCGGAAAAAAGGATATGGAAAAATAGTTATTTTACATTTAATAAGCGAGTCAAAAAAATTAGGCGTGAGTAAAATTAGCGTAGAAACAGGTGCAGGAAAATTTTTTAAACCAGCAAGAACCCTTTTTAAAGAATGCGGATTTGAAAAATGTCAACCCTTCTCCCACTATACTGAAGATCCTAATTCTTGTTATTATAATTTAAAAATATGAACTTAATTTTTTTTATTAAATATAATATCGTGGGTTTTTTTTATATTTAAATCAACCAAGATTTTAATACTATTTTCTAATTCTTTGTTGACATTGTTTTTACTTTTATTAACAACTTGATTTGTTATTATTTCAGAAGGAGTCATACCAGTCTCTTTCTCAACAGCTTTGTTAGCACCAAAACTTGCTCCAGCATGATAAATATTTCCAGTTGTAATAAATGTAGCTGTTGGTCCTACCATCGCAGTTGATTGAACACAATTATTTAAAAAAATTAAAAATAGAAATAAATATAAATTTTTAAAAAAGTACACATTGGTATATTACAAAATTTTAAAATCAACTCAAGATGGAACTTATGGAAGTTTTAAATTATTTTTTTTGTATTACAAATAATTCGTTATTAAAATAAAGCCCTTTATGTTTATTAACTATTTCTTTAACTATTTTTTGATAATTTTTTGATTTTTCTGCTTTGAATATTTGTTCATCGGTCATTTGATTTACATATACAGCAGCATTCCAAGCTGAAAATATTACTGATGTTGCAATTCCTCCTGAAATTTCATTAGGTAAAGCTCTCAGCATATACTTAAATCTTTTAGGTTTATAAAATTTAATCTGACTCAAAATAGAGACGTCCAAATTTGACTTAATGTATTTTGATATAGAATTATATAAGGAGGGAAACGGATTTTCTTTAGGCCAAACTTTCTTTATAATCTTATTAGCTGGGTCTTGTCCACATGCATGGACTACAATTAATTTTCCTTTTTTGTCTAGAGATTTTATCATTGGCTCTATTACAAATTTTACTTTTTTTTCAGCTAGCACCCTTGATCTATAAGGTTGAGAGGCAATTATAATATCGTAAAAATTTTTACCATTATTTTTTGATGGTATTACGTCTCTTAATACAAATTCTTGATCTTTTCGGTATATAACTATAACTGATGGCTCCTTATATGTTGGGTTACCAGTTTTAGGATTTCTTTCCACTTGCCATTTTTTTGCAAGAAATTCTTGATTTAATTTTCTTAATTGCGTTGAAAAATCTTGTGATGAATTTCCAATTAATTTGACTACTTTCCAATTCATTTTTTTTTGTTTTTTTATGTTATTAGATCTTAAATTTGTAGATTCAACATAATTTAGGTTAGAAATTACAAAAACTGTATTTTTATGCTCCACAAATCTATCTGGTAATTTTTCCAAACCAAGCCTTACATCCTCCATGCTTATTTCTTTAGTCGAAACTAGCAATGGTACATTTGGCATTTTTTGATGACATTGTCTCATCACACTCATTAAAAGTGAACCATCGCCCATACCAGCATCAAAAATTTTTAGTGCTGGATGTTTGGGTTTGGTGCTTTGAACAATAGGTTTGAGCGCATCTGCAATTTTATTTTTTTCATTAGTTGTAGTAACAAATAACAGATATTTTTGTCGGTTATCAAAAAATCTAAAGTTTTTTTTCATAAATGAATTTTCTTTTGATAAAATAAAAATATAACTTAAATTATTTCTTTAAAATTGAAAGAATAAAGTATAATTAATTATCGTTAAAATATAAATAAAATGGCAAAAATCAAATCAGATATCGAAATAGCCAGAAAAGCCAATCTAAAACCAATTAAAAATATATTAAAAAAATTAAAAGTACCTGACAAAGCTTTTGCGTTTAGTCCTATGGGAAGACATATTGCTAAAATTAACTTTGAGTACATAAGTAAACTTAAAAATAAAAAAAATGGAAAATTGATTTTAGTAACCGCAATATCGCCAACACCAGCAGGAGAAGGAAAAACAACTACATCTGTTGGACTTTCTGATGGAATAAATAAGATTGGAAAAAAATCTATTGTATGTCTAAGAGAACCTAGTCTAGGACCATCTTTTGGAATGAAAGGTGGTGCAGCTGGAGGCGGATATGCGCAAGTTGTTCCAATGGAACAAATAAATTTACATTTCACTGGCGATTTTCATGCGATTACATCTGCTCATAATTTATTATCAGCTTTAATAGATAATCATATTTATTGGGGTAATAAACTAAATATTGATGAAAAAAGAATTGTTTGGAAAAGAGTAATAGATATGAATGATAGATCTTTGAGATTTATAGATATAAATACGAAAGGTATCGCGGAAAAATTCAAAAGACAAGATGGTTTTGATATAACAGTAGCATCAGAGGTAATGGCAATTTTTTGTTTAGCTAATAACTTAGAAGATTTAGAACAAAAGATAGGAAAAATAACTATTGCTTACACAAAAAATAATAAAGCAATATTTGCAAAAGATTTGAACGCCCAAGGTCCTATGACAGTTTTACTTAAAGAAGCTTTAAGACCTAATGTTACGCAAACATTAGAGCAAAACCCAGCTATAATTCATGGAGGTCCATTTGCAAATATTGCACATGGTTGTAACTCTATAATAGCAACTAAAACAGCACTAAAATTGTCTGATTATGTTGTAACAGAGGCAGGTTTTGGAGCAGACCTAGGAGCTGAGAAATTTTTAAACATAAAATGTAGAAAATCAAATATTGTTCCAAGTTGTATAGTAATTGTAGCTACAGTAAGAGCTCTGAAAATGCATGGCGGTGTCGATAAAGAAAATCTTAAGCAAGAAAATATTAGTGCATTAAAAAAAGGTATCGTAAATTTAGAAAGACATATAGAAAATGTACTTAAATTTGGTATCGAGCCAATTGTTGCTATTAATCATTTTATTTTAGATACAAATAATGAAATAAAATTTATTAAAGAATTTTGTGACAATAAAGGCGTTAAGGTAAGTGTAAGTAAGCATTGGGCAGATGGGGGAAAAGGAGCAAAAGACTTAGCAAAAAAAGTAATTAAACTTTGTGATAATTCAAACAAAAGAAAATTTAGATATTTATATTCTGAAAAACTTTCTCTTTGGAAAAAAATAGAAAAAATTGCTAAAGAAATTTATAGAGCAGATAAAATATCTGCGCCTTTAAATGTTAAAAATGAATTGAAAAATTTTGAAAAGAATGGTTACAAAAAACTACCTGTTTGTATTGCCAAAACACAATACAGCTTTTCTGTCGATCCAAAACTTAAGGGAGCGCCATCTGGTCACGAAATACCAATAAGAGAAGTTAAATTATCCTCTGGTGCAAATTTTATTGTTGTAGTTTGTGGATCTATAATGACAATGCCTGGTTTACCTCGTCTCCCCGCTGCTGATAAGATAAAATTAAACAAAAAAGGTGAGACAGAAGGGTTATTTTAAATTTTTTACATTATCCCAAAAATCGACAGCCAAATTAATTCCGGTAAGCTCTTTATATTGAGGTAATCCAGTTGGTGATGTTATATTAATATCACCAATTAAATATCCCGAAACTAAATCTATTCCTGAAAAGTAAATTTTTTTTTTAAATAAATCTTTCGCAATCTCATTAGATATTTTTTTTTCTTTTTTATTTATTTCTGTTCTCACTGCTGTGCCTCCTTGGGATAAATTTGACAATATTGATGTTTTGGATGGTATACGCTGAATAGCTCCACTTACTTTACCATTTATAATAAAAATCCTCTTATCGCCTTTTTTAATGGAAGGTAGAAATTTCTGAACCATTACGTGTCCCGTTTTATTTAAATAATTTATTATTAAATTTTTATTAAAATATTTATTAAGAAATAATATGTCCTTTCCAGCATAACCATTCATGGGCTTAACTACTACTTTTTTATGTTTTTTAAAAAAATTATGTATTCTTAAAATGTCTCTGGTAAATAATGTTGGTGGCATATATTTTAAGAATTTAGAGGAATAAAATTTTTCTGATATATTTCTTACAGCAGTAGGGTCATTAATAATTTTTACAGATTTTTTTATTTTTTCTAGATATAAGGTTGAATTTACATAATCCATATTAAATGGTGGATTTTGCCTAATTAATAGATACTTACATCTTGATAGATCTAGGACTGTTTTTTTACTTTTTTTAAAAAATTTTTTTTTTTTTTCAAATAAATTAACAAAATAACCAGATGCTAATACTTTTCTATTTATTAGGGATAACCCATTAGTCTCATACCAAAAAATTTTATATCCTCTTTTTTGAGCCTCTAATGACAACAAAAATGTTGTATCTGTTTTTATATTTATTTTTTCTATAGAGTTAGATTGGACAGAAATTATTTTTTGAATTTTTTTCAAATCAAGCTATTTTAATTGATTTTTCGGCTTTTGTCTTTTCTTCTGAAATTATATTTTCTATATTTTTTAAATAGATTTCTTCGTTATTTCCTTTTTTGTTAATTTCGTTCCTAGATTTTAAACCTGATTTACAAATATTTAAAAATATTTTTGCCCACTCTATAATTTTTTTTCCGTGAATTTCAGTAAAAAGCCCTTTTTTCGGAGAATCAAAATATGCGTTTAGTACATCATGTGGTTTCCATTTTTTTATAATATCTAAAGCCTCTTCAAGATCTCCATAAATCAAACCTGTAAAAAATGCTGGAGATGCGCAATGGCAATCCCATTCACATGCATCAATGGATCTTATCTCTAGGTATTGTTTTAATCTCAATTCAGTAAATATGGTACTTAAATGATTTTCTAGATCTTTTTTATCAGGACTTTTCATGTTGATTTTTTTTATTTTATTATTCATAAAATCCTCGAATGTAAAATTATCTGGTGTCAGGTATTCGCCATCTTTCACTAAAAACAATAACGGCATATTCATACAAAAGTCTGCATATTTCTCAAAATCCATATTTTCCAAAAATATTTCTGGCAGCCCACCTCTGGATGTATTTTGCCATACAACTGTTCTGTATGATAAAAACTTTGTAAAAATATTTTCTTTTATTGAGGAGTTAGCAAAAATCGCGTTAGAAATTGGCGTCAGGTAAGAAATTAATTTAAACTTTTTAGTAAAATTTTTTTCACTTGAGTAATCTAAATTTATTTGAGTCCCTGCAGTTTGATACATCATCTCCAAACTTAATTTTCCATTTTTGGGCATTTCATTTTTCATTACTAGGTATCTTTTTTTTGGATTTGACGGGACATCGCTTAATTTAGTTTTAGGATCATAACCTATTGATAATAAATCAAGATCGAATTTATTACATGCAGACTCTAATTGATGCTGAAATTTATAGGACTCTGAGCAAACCTCATGAATATTTTTAAGTTTAGCTCCCGCTAACTCAATCTGATTTCCTGGTTCGAGAGTAACTTGTTTGTTGTTCTGTTGTAATCCAATTAAATTTTTTTCCTCTTCAACTTTATTCCAGCCAAAATTATCATGTAGATAATTTAATACTTTTTTAATTTGATCATAATTAGATCTTTTGTTTGATTTTTTATCAAAAATAAATTTTTCATTTTCAACTCCAATAAAGCTTTCATTTTTATTACCTTCTATAAAATGATTTATAATATCATCTTTATTTTTAACTCTCATATAAGTAATTTAACCAATTTTCTAATTCTTTCATTCTAGATTTTTTTTCAGTATTTTTTATCTCATCTTCTATCATCATAACATGCGAGTTAATTTCATCTTCATCTTTAAAAGCTCCCTTATTTAGAAGACGATTTTTTCTAAAATGTATAAGACTAACCATCTTTTCATAAGTGATTTCTGGATGATATTGAATTCCCCAAATATCTGAAAAATCAGATTTAAAATGCAAGCCCATCACTTTATTTAATTTATTAGATGATAATACTTTTGATTTCTCGGGTATTGTAACTACTTCATCAAAGTTAAAAGCTGGAGAATTAAATTTACTTTTTTTGTTACAGTAAATAGAATGTGTGTAACCGTTTTTATTAATTTCTATGTCGTATGCTATTCCTCTATGAGCGCCTTTTATAGATTTTTTTACCTCTCCCCCTGCAACCGTTACCGCAACTTGTAAACCCCAACATATTGCAAAAATTTTTTTAATTTTTTTTTGACATTCCCTCATAAAGCTTATTTGTCTTCTAATCTCTTCAGTATCATTATAAATATTTAAGCTACTCCCTCCCCAAATCATTCCATCGTATTTTTTAAAGTTTTGAGTTATTGTTTTTAAATTACTGTCGGAAGATGGGTTCACGACATCGATTTCGATTTGTTTTTCGTAAAAATTAATACTATCAATTAAACTTTCTGTATGTGTTTTAATTCCAACATTTGTAAATTCATTATTTTCCTCACGAGTATTACCTTCAACTATTAAAATTTTTCTTTTATTTACCATTTAATTTTCAGTTTTTTATTTTTTAATATCGACTCAATTAAAGAAAACATTATTGGAAAATCTTTTTTTTTAAAATATTTTAAAATGACTGAGCCTATATCAAATACTAAATCACATCCCTCTGTGGTTATATTTTTCATTTCTTTTTTTTTTATACTTGAATAAGTTTTTCCTTTACCTAAATAATATCCCATTTTACTATTTCTACCGCCCGCAACACTGACATATAAATCGCCTAATCCAGCAAGACCATATACTGTTTCTGGAAAACCATTCATTTTTTTTGAAAACATTTTCATTTCAGAAATTGAATTTTTAAACAATGAAGAGGACGTATTGTGATAATATTTTAATCTAATTTTATTATTCAATTTATCACTACTTAAACCTATAGATGCACCAATTAACATTGCATATATATTTTTTATAGCTCCAAGGGCTTCTACGCCATTTACATCTTCAGAAATTTCAGCTTTGTAATAGTCTGTAGAAATTAATTTACTCAATTCTTTTGCTTTTGATATATTTTTATTTGCAATCACCATACTTGTTCTAATTTTGTTGACAAGTCCTGTTGCCAAACAAGGTCCTTTTACTGATGAAATATCTTGACTGGGTAATTTATTTTTTTTAAATAATTTGTTTATTTTACTTGATATAGTGATAATTCTATTTTTCTCTTTTATTAAGCCTTTAGTTAATAAAATTATAGAATATTTTCTTTGATAATTTTTAATTAATTGATTACAGACCCAATCTATTCCTTTTGATGATACAGCGATAACAATATAATCAGAATTGTTGAATAATTTACCATCAAGAAATTTGAAACTTGTTAATTTAACTTTTTTTGAAATAAAGGATTTAAGTTTTGGATGGTAATAATTTTTTTTCAGTTTTTTTATAAGTTTATCTTCTAGATGAGTTCCTGCAATAGTAACTTCGTTTTGATTTTCTACACAGGGTAAAGAAAATGCCGATCCCATAGCACCTGCTCCAATAATTAAAAATTTTTTCATTTTATTTAATAGTTTTTCTAATTGCTTGGTTCCATCCGTTCAACAACTTTAATCTATTTTTCTTATTCATTTTTGGTGTAAATTGAACATTTGTTCTATTTATTTTTGATAATTGTGAAAAAGATTTGAATATTCCAGCTCCATAACCCGCAATTAAAGCAGCACCTAATGCTGTAGTTTCTTGTATTTTAGATTTTGAAACTTTCAAATTCAGTATGTCAGAGAGGAATTGATTAAACCATTTGTTTTGTGACATGCCTCCATCGACTTTAATTATATTCGGTTTCAGACCATCATTTTTCATTGCTTTTAATAAATCAGAAGATTGGTAAACTACTGATTCCAAAGCCGCTCTCACAATTTCAAATTGTCCTGTATCTCTTGTCAACCCAACAATTATACCTCTTGCATCTGGTTTCCAATGTGGGGCTCCCAATCCAGTAAATGCTGGAACAAAATAAACATCTTTATTATTTTTTAAAATTTTTGATATGTTCTCAGTTTGATTTGAATTTGTTATTATTTTTAGTTTATCTATTAACCACTTAATACTTGCGCCTGCTATAAATATTGATCCTTCAACTGCGTAGGTTGTTCTATTATCAATTCTATAACAAATTGTTGTTAACAATTTATTTTTCGAAAAATTTATTTTATTACCTGTGTTTGTTATTGCAAAGGCACCGGTTCCATAAGTAATTTTCGTAGAACCTTTTGAAAAACATCCTTGGCCAATTACTGCTGCTTGCTGATCTCCAATAACACCTGTAATAGAATAGCTTTTTTTTGTAAAAGATTTATCAGTAAACCCAAATTTATCTGCAGAATTTTTTACACATGGAAGTATTTGGTATGGAATTTTAAAAATATTTAATAATGTTTTATCCCATTTATTTTTTTTTATATTATAAAGCATTGTTCTTGATGCATTTGTTGCATCTGTAGCATGCACTTTTCCTTTTGTTAATTTCCAAATTAGAAAGGTATCAATTGTACCAAATAACAGTCTATTATTTTTTATTAATTTTTTTGAGGAGGCAATATTTTTAATTATCCAATTTATCTTACTACTTGAAAAGTATGGATCTAAAAGTAGGCCTGTTTTGTCTTTAATAGTTCTTTCAAGTCCCCTTTTTTTTAATTTAGAACAGAAATTTAATGTACGTCTATCTTGCCAAACTATAGCATTATAAATACATTTTCCTGTTTTTTTATTCCAAAGAACTGTTGTTTCTCTTTGATTTGTGATTCCAATTGTTAAAATTTTACCTTTTAATTTATAACTTTTTTTTATAACATCTTGTAGAGTAGTTTTAGTTTTTTTCCAAATTTCCTCTGGATCATGCTCAACCCATCCATTTTTTGGAAAATATTGTTTAAATTCTTTTTGAGAAACAAATACTTGATTGCCAGATATATCAAAAAGTATTGATCTAGTTGAGGTTGTTCCTTGATCTATTGAGACAATAAATTTTTTCACAAAATTAAATATTAATATAAAGTTATTATCTATTCAAATATACATTATTTTTAATATGAATTTAAAATCTAAAACTAAGGATTGGAAATTAAGTAAATTTTTAATAAATGAAAGATATAATTTTAAAAGATCTAAAATACTTAATCATTTACCAAAATCAATGATTGATAAGGCTTATAGAGTAATTTCGAAATGGGAAAAATACAACAAAACACCTTTGATAAACTTAAACAAATTAGCCAAAGAATTTAATATAGGTAAAGTTTTTTATAAAGATGAATCTAAAAGATTTGGATTGAAATCATTTAAAGCTTTAGGTGGTGCTTATGCCGTTGAAATAATTTCAAAGCGTAAAAAGAATATAATATTATCATCAGCTACTGCTGGAAATCACGGAAGATCGGTCGCATGGGGTGCACAAAGATTGGGTTTAAAATGTAAAATATTTGTAAGTCAAAATGTTAGTAATGAACGAATAAAGTCTATAGAGAAATTTGGAGCTAAAGTTTTTAAGATAAAGGGTAATTATGAAAATTCTTTAAAAACTTGTTTTAGAGAGTCTGCAAAAAACAATTGGGATATTGTCCAGGACGTTTCGGATAAACAGTATAAATATATTCCACAACTGACAATGGCAGGTTACTCTATGATTATAAAAGAAACTTCAGTACAAACCAACAAATATATTACTCATGTATTTTTGCAAGCAGGAGTTGGAGGTTTGGCCGCAGGATTAGTAGCAGGTGTTGCAAGATATTTTAAAAGGATACCAAAAATTATTATTATCGAACCTAAAAATTCAGCATGTGTTTTAAAAAGTATAGAAAAAGGAAAAATGACTAATATTAAAATAAAAAAAGAAAGTATAATGGGCGGTATGTCGTGTAGCAGAATGTCATTGGTTCCATGGAATATTTTAAAATATGCATCAAACTATTGTTTGACTATCGAAGATAATAAAGTAGCTACAGCTATTGCAATGCTTGCAAATAAATCTTTTAGTGATAAAAAAATAGTTGGTGGTGAATGTTCGGCACCTGCAATTATAAGTTTAGTATCAGCATGTAATAATAAATCTGTTAAAGAGAAATTAGGTTTAAATAAAAATTCTAATGTATTGTTAATTGGATGTGAGGGCAATGTAGATAAAAAATTGTATAATAAGTTATATACGAAAGGTTTGAAAAATCTATAATTATGTCAAAAAAAGCAATTGTGTGGATTAGAGATGATTTAAGAATGGAAGATAATTCTGCATTGGCAAATGCAACGTTAAACAATGACGAGGTTTCAGCTGTTTATATATTTAATAAATTTCACTTTGATAATAAAAGAGAAGCTCAAAAGTGGTGGATTAGTAAGTCATTAGAAAGTTTAAAAGTTGATTTAAATAAATTTAATATAAATTTAGAATTGTTGATATCTGATGAGTTAAAAATATTTTCAGATATTAATGAAAAAAGTTTAACAATTTATTGTAATAAAGTCTACGAACCTTCGCAAATTATTTTAGAAAAAAAAATTGAAAAAATTTTAAAAAAAAAAAATATAGACTTTAAAGTTTTTAAAGGAAATATTTTAAATGAATATCAAAATATTAATAAAAAAGATGGAACTCCTTATAAAGTTTTTAGTCCCTTTTGGAGACATGCAGAACAAATTTATTTAGATAATTTTCATAAAAGAAGCAAAAAAATAAAAAAATTAACCAAAAAAATAGATTTTTTCAAATCAAAAATAACTACTAGTGAATTATTACCTAAAAATAAATGGTATAAAAAGTTTGAAAATTATTGGAGTGTTTCAGAAAAAGATGCGAACAAAGAGTTAAATAAATTTATCGATGATAGAATACTAAATTACAGTAATAATAGAGACGTTCCATCATTGAACGGATCATCAAAATTATCTCCTTATATAAGGAATGGTCAACTAAATGTTAATAAAATTTGGATCAATTGTTCAAAATTAAATAAAAAAAATATTGGAGTTAGAAAATTTTTAAATGAGATTGGTTGGAGAGAATTCTCCCATAGTTTAATTAATAATTTTCCACAAATGCTTGAGGGCAATCTGAGAAAGGAATTTGATAAATTTCCCTGGGAAAATAATATTAAAAATTTGAAAGCTTGGAAAAAGGGCCTTACTGGTTATCCAATTGTTGACGCTGGAATGAGACAAATGTATGAAACTGGTTGGATGCATAACAGAATCAGAATGGTTGTTGGATCATTTTTAGTTAAACATTTAAGAATTAATTGGAAGGAGGGAGAAAGATATTTTAGAAATTGTTTACTAGATTTTAATGAGGCTAATAATGTTGCCCAATGGCAGTGGGTAGCGGGCTGTGGTGCAGATGCAGCTCCTTATTTCCGAATATTTAATCCAATTCTGCAAGGTGAAAAATTTGATAAAGATGGTGAATACGTAAAAAAATGGGTTCCAGAATTAAGAAAATTTCCTTCTAAGTTTATTCATAAACCTTGGGAGTTAGATGTTAAATACCAAAAATCTATTAATACAATTATTGGTAAAGATTATCCTAACCCAATCGTTGTACATGAGGATGCAAGAAAATCTGCTTTAAATGCTTTTCATTCTTTAAAAAATATTTAGTCTCCAATAAAATGGTGAATAATTTTTCTTACGTGAGGATTAATTCTATGTTCAAATAAATATATACCTTGCCAAGTACCCAATAGTAATTTCTTATTTTTTATACTCAAGGAGATTTGATTATTTGTTAGTGCTGATTTTATATGGGCAGGCATATCGTCTTTACCTTCAGTAGTATGAATATAAAGTTTATGATCCATTGGAGCTATTTTGTTAAAATATTTTATTAGGTCTGTTTGAACATCTGGATCCGCATTTTCTTGAACTATTAATGATGCGCTTGTATGCTGTACACTTATATTTAAAATTCCGTTATTAAATTCATTTTTATTAATCCAGTCTAAAGTTTGATTTGTAAATTCGTACAATTTTTGACCATTTGTTGAAATTTTTAAGTCTAAAAATTTTTGATTCATTTATTTTTGCTTTTAAAATCTACCCCATACTCCGATCTTGGTCCTTTTCTTAATCCATAAGGACCTGAAATAAAAATTGTTAGCGGTTTTGTGCCATCCTTTAAATCAACTCTATGAAAAGTATTAGCTGATCTAAATCCGATATAGCCTGGAGATCTCCAAAATTTACCAGATTTAAGAGTTTCCCAATATCCATCTCTTAAAATTATGGTTATAAATGGAAATAAATGATTGTGAACACCATGTCCGTGATCATTATCAAGCATCTCATGAATTAATATATTAAAGGGAAACCACTTTGGTCTATGCCTGAAAAGAACGTAGTATCTATTCATCCATGGTTTAGCTTCATTGAATTTGGGATGCGAAGGGCCTCTATCTAAAACAATTTTTTTTCTTCCAATTTTTTCTAAAAATTTAAGAAACATATTAATTAAAAGTTTTTATTTTTTTCTCTGTAACAATGACTAATTCTCTCTTTGAAACAACTGGTCTAGAAATATTATTTTTGCTCAATTTTATGATATCCTCAATTTTTCCATATTCAATATTTATTTTTAATAAAGATCCATTTAAACTTAACATAATGTTGTTTTTAGCAATTACAAAACCATTAATTTTAGAATTTTTTTTAGCAAATAATTTATCGCTTTCCCCAAAATTAGTTGCTCTTATAATTTGACCATTAAATTTATTTATAACTACTAAAAATCCATCTTCAGAAATTGTAAATAATAATTTATTTATAATTGTAGGTCTTATAGATGAATTTATTCTATTTATCCAATTAACTGAGCCATTTTTGATATTTAATGAAAATATTTGGTTTCTATTATTGGAAAAATATATACTTTTTTCATCACTCACAATGTCTGAGTAAATTATAGAAAATGATTCTTCGAATACTGGATTGTTTTGTGTGGGTGTTTGCCATATCAGATTACCATCATCTAATGTCAAAGCATTAACATCTCCTAGAGAATTAATAAAAATAATCTTATTATCCTTTATAACCAGAGAAGAACTTTTTGTAGATTTTATAAAACTTGTTTCACTTTTATAATTCCAAAGGCTTTTTCCATCGAGAACTGAATAACACCTAAGAGTATCTTCTAAGTCCACCACATACATTTTATCTTTATAAACTTTTACCTGAGAATTAAATGGTGAAATATTCGTAAATTTCCACAAAAGTTTACCATTTTTCATATTCAAAGCAAAATAATTTGCTAAGCTATCTACAGCTATCAATGTATTTTTATGTTGAGAGAAACGAATAATAGGATCTAATTTTTTTTCTTTTTTTTTGTAAATATTTGATTTCCATATAATTTTTAAATCTGAATTTAATTTAAAAATATTTCCATTACCATCAAAATAGATGAAATTTTTATTTTTTGTTACTAATATTTCGGGTAAAAAGAATTTATAATTTTTAATTTTATTAAAACTAAAATTATTATTTTTTTGTAATTTTCCATCATAATTTGTTATTTTGTTGTTATTAGTTAGATTATTTATAAAACTATCTAAATTATAATTTTCTTTTAGTAAAATTTTAACATTAGTATTAGTCTTTGATAAATTATTTTGTTTTTCTTTAAACAAAACTTTTTGATTTTCTTTCATTTTTTCATTTTTAAAGTCTTTATTCCAAAAATCAGAATTTGTATTAGCTGAGCAACTTAATAAGATAAATGGTATTAATAAATTTAAAATTTTTTTAATCACTTAGATCTCTCTGTAATCTTATTTGTGATTCTAATTTTATATTTGGATTAATATCTTCTAAAGATAAAATACTGCTAAAGAATTCCTTTGATTTTTCAAATTCTTTATTTTCATAATAATATTCAGCCATTAAATATAGGGCATGCTGTTTCCATTCATTATTCTCTTTTATTAGTGGACCTAACATTACTAAAAGCTCTTGTTCTGATGCTGTATCAGCATTATACAAAGCTTTTTTGTATATATTGAGATATTTTTTACTTTTACTCAATTTTAAATTATTAATTACAATATCAAAGTAATCATTAATCTCAATTTTTGAATTAACAAGATTTCTGTCGATCAAGAAATATAACGCTAAAGGTGAATATGTCTTATCTTCTTTTAAAATAATTTCTCTCATTTCTTTAACTGTGTTTATTTCATTACCTATTTTATAATTAATTTTAGCTGAATTAAATTTATCAGAAATTTTTGTTTTTTTATTAGATTTGTAGTAATCGAATGAAAAAATAGATAAAAAAATTAATATAATAAATATAATAATTATACTTATTAATTTTTTATTTTTTTTTAATGTATTAATTATTTTATCTTTTCTGGTTTCCCTGTTTATAATATCAAAATCTTCCTGACTCATTATTAAATCATATTTCTTAAAACAAACTGGAGAATCCCACCATTTTTGTAATATTCGAGCTCATTTTTTGTATCAATCCTACAAATAGTTTCTATTTTTTTGATATCTCCAGATGAATATTTAATTTCGACTTTTATTTTGTCTAATGGATTAACACCATCTTCTATATCAACAATTGTTATAAGTTCAGACCCCTCTAATCTTAATGTTTTACTGTTTATGCCTTCAATAAATTGTAAAGGTAAAATACCCATGCCAATTAAATTCGATCTATGAATTCTTTCAAAGCTTTCTGCAATTACAACTTTTACTCCCAGTAGCTTTGTTCCTTTTGCTGCCCAATCCCTTGAAGACCCAGTTCCATATTCTTTGCCACCAATTACAACTAAGTCAGTGCCCCTTTTTTTATATTCGACTACTGCATCATATATAGGCATCACTTTTCCCTCTGGATATAATTTCGTATATCCTCCTTCAGTACCAGGTGCCATCTCATTTTTAATTCTTATGTTTGCAAATGTTCCTCTCATCATCACTTCGTGGTTTCCTCTACGTGAACCATAAGAGTTATAATCTTTTGGCAAAATTTGGTGTTTCATGAAATATTCACCAGTCGGACTATCTTTTTGAATAGTACCAGCTGGTGATATGTGGTCTGTAGTAACCATGTCTCCTAAGATTAATAAAGGTCTTGCATTTTCTATTTTTTTAAAGCCGTCTGGTTTATCTGGTAAATTTTCAAAAAACGGTGGTTTTTTCACATATGTAGACCCTTCGTCCCATTTATAGATACTACTTTTATCTGTTTTTATTTTTTGCCACTGTTTAGGACCTTCTGAAACATTTGAATATCTTTTAATAAACATATCAGCGCTTAATGCTTTTTGAAGAGTTTCTTCTATTTCTTTATTAGTCGGCCAAATATCTTTTAAAAATATTTTGTTTTCTTTTTTGTCAATACCAACGGGTTCTTTATAAAAATCAATTTCCATATGTCCGGCCAATGCATAAGCAACTACTAGAGGAGGTGATGCTAAATAATTTGCTTTGATATTTGGTGATATACGTCCTTCAAAATTTCTATTACCAGATAAAACAGAAACAGCATAAATATTTTCTTTTTCTATGGCATCAACAATTTCATTAGACAATGGTCCTGAATTTCCAATGCATGTTGTGCATCCGTAACCAACTAAATTAAATCCTAATTTATCTAAATATTTATTTAGTCCAGCTTTTTCAAGATAGTCAGTAACTACTTGAGAGCCAGGTGCCAAAGATGTTTTTACCCATGGCTTAGATCTTAAACCTAATTCAACTGCTTTTTTTGCAAGTAAACCAGCACCAATTAACACGTTAGGATTTGATGTATTAGTGCATGATGTTATAGCCGCAATTAAAATAGATCCATCAGAAATTTCATATTCAGAATTTTTAACCTTTGAAAATTTTTTGTTTTTTCTTTTTGTTGTTTCCACAAAAACTTTTTTAAAACTTTTGCTAGACTCGCTTAGTAAAACTTTGTCCTGTGGTCTTTTTGGACCTGAAATTGTTGGTACGATTGAAGACATGTCTAAAGATATTGTATCTGTAAATTCTATATCTTTAGATGACCATAAACCTTGTTCTTTTGCATATGTTTCAACAATTTTAACTATTTTTTCATTTCTACCTGAAAATTTTAAATATTTTAAAGTTTCCTCATCAATTGGAAAAAAGCCACAAGTTGCTCCATATTCAGGTGCCATGTTTGCTATTGTTGCTCTATCTGCTAATGTTAAATTTTTTAAACCATCTCCGTAAAATTCAACAAATTTACCTACTACACCTTTATCTCTAAGCATCTTAACTACTGTTAATACTAAGTCAGTTGCAGTTGTGCCCTCTGGCATTTTATTTGATAAATTGAAACCAATAACTTCTGGAATTAACATTGAAATTGGTTGTCCTAACATACCAGCTTCTGCCTCAATACCTCCTACCCCCCAACCTAAAACTGATAAACCATTAACCATAGTTGTATGGCTATCAGTTCCAACAAGAGTATCTGGGAATAAATAATTTGAACCTTCAAAATCTTCGCTCCAAACAACTTTAGATAAATATTCGAGATTGACCTGATGGCATATACCCGTTCCAGGTGGAACAATTCTAAAATTATTAAACGCTTGCTGTCCCCATTTTAAAAATGAATATCTTTCGCCATTTCGTTTAAATTCTATATCAACGTTATAGTCAAAAGATTTGTTATCAGCGAACTCATCTACTTGAACAGAATGATCTATCACTAGATCTACTGATGATAAAGGATTAATAGTATTTGGATCCTTATTTTTTTCCTTCACAGCTTCTCTCATCGCTGCTAAATCTGCTACTGCAGGTATGCCTGTATAGTCTTGTAAAAGTACCCTTGCAGGTCTGTATGCAATTTCTGTTTTTGACTTTTTTGTATCCATCCATTTATAAATTGCCAATATTTGTGATTTAGTAACAGAAACATCATCTTCATATCTTAATAAATTTTCTAGTAAAACTTTTAATGATTTTGGTAATCTAGTTATCCCCTTTAGTCCATTTTTCTCAGCTTCAAGAAGGGAATAATATTTGTAATCAGCACCATTAATATTAATAGTTTTTAATGAATTATAAGAATTTTTATTTCCTGGTTTCATATTTAGTAATAAAAGGTTGCAATGCAACTCAGTAGAAGAAATGACATAGCATAATTAAACCACTTAATAAATTTTTCATTTGTCGCAAATTTCCTTAAGAATTTGCCTATCAAAGTCCAAAAATTGATACTAATTATTGCACATAGGAAAGAAACACCAATTACCCATAATGAATGATTAATAAAATTTGACCCTTTTTCTACGTAAGTCGAAACGCATATAATTGCTATGATAACTCCTTTAGGATTTAAAAATTGGAACAAAAAAGTTTCTACAAACTTTACAGGATTTTGATTTTTGTTTTCACTAATCTTACTTGAAAAAGCAATTTTATATGCAAGATAAACCAAAAATAATGAGCCAGATATTTTGAGAAAATCTTGTAACAATGGGTAAATTTTAAATATGTTAATTAGCCCAAAATTTAAAATACTCACCATTATTGTGAAACCAAATATTACACCTAGCATATGAGGTAATGTTTTTAATATGCCAAAATTAAATCCAGAATAGGATGCAACAATATTATTTGGCCCCGGTGAACAACCAGTTCCTAACATAAATAGAAAAAGTGATAAAAGTTCAGGATGCATCGGTTACGCTATTGGAAGTCCATTTTCAGCTTTTTGCGATGGATGAACTAATGTTACTTTTCCTTGATCATCTATAGATCCAAGTATAAGAACTTGGGAAATAACTCCTGCAATATTTTTTTCTGGAAAATTACATACACCAATAACTTGTTTTCCAATTAAATTATCTTTGTTATAAAAGTGCGTTATTTGTGCCGAGGTTTGTTTAATACCAATTTTGCTCCCAAAATCTACTCTAAGAACTAAAGATGGTTTCCTGGCTTTTTCATTTTTTTCAACAGAAATTACCGTACCCAATCTAATATCTATTTTTTCAAAATCCTGATAGGTTATTTGTTCTTTCATATTAATAATATATAATAAATTTATGGCAAAAATAGATAACATATTATTTAAAAAATCAATAAAGATTCTTAAAGATCTTATATCTTTTAAAACAATTTCAGGTGAAAATAATTCTTCTTTAATAAATTACTGTGAAGATATACTTGAAAGTTGTGGTGCTTCATCATTTAAAGTTTTTGATAAAGACAAAAAAAGAGTTAATCTTTTTGCAACTTTAAAGGCAAGGAAATCTAATGGAAAAAAACCAATTATATTATCAGGACATACTGATGTAGTTCCTGTTTCTAAGGGTTGGTCTACAGATCCTTTTGTAGCTGAAATTATTGAAGACAAGTTGTATGGAAGAGGATCTTGTGATATGAAAGGATTTTTAGCCTGCTCACTAGCTTATGCAGAGGTCTTCTCTAAATCTGATCTCTCAAGAGATATACATTTTTCTCTTACATTCGATGAGGAAACGGCTTGTGTAGGAGCTCCACTATTGATCAAAGAATTAAAAAAAAGAAAAATAACAGATTGTATATGTATTGTTGGTGAACCAACAAAAATGAAAATTATAGACTCACATAAAGCATGTTACGAATATACAACTTTTTTTGAAGGTCTCGCAGGCCATAGTTCTAAACCGGATGAAGGTGTAAGCGCTGTAGAATATGCTTCAAAATATGTAAACAGACTAATGACATTAAGAAATGATTTAATTAGTAGAGAACCCAAAAATTCTGTATTTACTCCACCATATTCAACATTGTCAATTGGCGGAATTTTTGGTGGAATCGCGCACAATGTTATTGCAGACAAATGTCATGTCAACTGGGAGACCAGACCAGTAAATAAAGAGGATGGAATATATTTAAATAATGAAATTGAAATATATGCAAAAGAATTATTATTAGAAATGAAAAAAAGATATCCAAATGCATCTATAAAAAAAGAAGTCATCGGTGAAATAATTGGTTTCAATAGAATAAAAGACTCCGAGGCTTGTGAGTTTGTCTCAAGTATAACAGGAGACAATCAGAGAGAAGTCGTATCTTTTGGAACAGAAGCTGGTTTATTTCAGGAAATCGGAATTAGTACAGTTGTATGTGGGCCAGGTTCAATTGAACAAGCGCACAAGATTGATGAATTTATAGAATTAAGTGAAATAAAAAAATGTTTGTCTTTTTTAAATGGAGTTAAAAGTAAATCAGTGATTAATTAACTCCACCCGCCCACTGATTTAACCTCTAAAAATTCATGAATACCTTCTTGACCAGCTTCTCTACCAATTCCTGAATGTTTAAATCCCCCAAATGGAGCATCAACTGCAAGCCCTGCACCATTTACGTCAACCATACCTGATCTTAGTTTTCTTGCGACTCTTCTAACTTTTTCATAGTCTTTACTTTGAATATAATTTGCTAAACCATAATTTGTATCATTTGCAATTGAGATTGCTTCTTCCTCAGTTTCAAATGGTATAACTGATAGAACAGGTCCAAATATTTCTGTTTGTGCTATTTCCATACTATTTTTTACATCTGCAAATACTGTAGGTTTTACATAATAACCCTTTGATAAACCGTTAGGTTTTCCTAAACCTCCTGCTATAAGGTTTGCTCCCTCATCTATTCCCTTTTGTATTAATTTTTGAATTTTTTCATGTTGAATGTTTGATATTACCGGACCTATATGTTGACCGTCTTTCTCTGGATCATCAACTTTAAAATCATCTGCAAACTTTTTTAATTTATCTAAAGTTTCTTTATATATTGATTTTTCAACCAACATTCTAGTCGGTGCGTTACATGATTGTCCAGAATTCCTAAAACATCTTGAAGCGCCTCTTTC
>CESN01000129.1_pt1 | contig 24269 bp, 21 predicted proteins | sample 531181 | NCBI WGS metagenome assembly CESN01 (sample SAMEA2621990, study PRJEB7988) | marine metagenome | isolation source: saline water (ENVO:00002010), including
AGCCCAACTTTTAGCAATTTTAGGATCGCTCCAATCAACATTCAAATAAACTAAACCTGATTTCAAGTCTTTTTTAACTGAGTAAGAGTCTCTAAAACGTTTTTGAATATAGTATGGCGATGGTATTTCATCAAGATCTTTCCAATTATTTTTGTCTTTGTCCCATAATTTAGGGTAAAGAATAGGTAATAAATCGTATTTTTCTATGAGTCTTTCGGCAAAAACTCTGGATTCCATTTGAGCTAATTTTGTTACTAAATCTGTTGCCTCTTGAGCAACTGAAAACCCTGGAATTGTATTTCCTAATTGCGATATGATCGAAGAAGAATAAGGTTCTTTTTCTACTGCAACTAAGGTAACTTGAACTGAATAAATAGGTGTTATTGTATAAGAATACAAAGCTGCAATAACAGCCAATATCAAAGGATAAAATATGAAAGAGTATTTCTTTTGTAAATAAAAACCAAAAAGGTCTCTAAACCTAACTTCATCTACTTCGGACATTTGTTAATTATGAACGATACTTTCTGTCAAAGAAATCTTTTTTGAGTAAGTAAAAATATAGGTGAAGGCGAGAAAGATTAAAATCGTATATTCAGATATAAAAATAGTATTGTTGTGAAAAAAGGTATGGATAAAAAATAATAAAAGAGAAAATACAAAAAAACTTTTGAAGAATATTTTTTGATTTAAAAAGCAATAAATTAAGTGAGAAAACAAAATTAAAGTTAAAGCCAATCCAAAAATTGAAAAGTCTCTACCTATTCTTAAAAAACCGTTATGCATTGAAATTACATCAAAACAATTTTTACTTCTTATGCATGCCTCATTAAATATAGGCAAATAGTCATCTACTGCGGTGAAATAAAATGGATTTTCGATTAAAGCAATGAATCCGGAAGTCCATGCAATTGTTCTAGAAGAATCGCCAGAAAAAACATCAGCTAAATCAACTATTCTTCCAAAATCTGCTAACTCGGAGAATTGTGTAAGTAAAAATGGAATTGAGACCAAAACTGTTAATGATTGTAATATAACAATCCATCTATCTCTTCTTAGGTAGAGCTGCATAAAAGCTAAATACAAAATCATTAAAAAAGTTCCTAATAATAAAGACCTAGTTAAAGTTAAAAATGCAACGAAGGATAAAAAAATAAACCACGCATAATATTTAATTTTATTTTCTTGAAGATACAAAAATGCACTAAAAATAATAGGTGGTATCAATGCATAACAAAGTAAAATTGGGGAGCTATAAGGACCAATTACTCTTACAAGAAAATGAAACCTGTTGTAATCCCTATAAAGAAATTCGGCATACCAATTATCCACTAATAGCTGGCTTTCATAAAATAAGAGCCATATTTGAAAACTAATTTCATTAAATGGTGTTATTGGACTCTGCATAAAAGCAAGAAGAAAGTATGGAGCTGTAAAGATAAGATAAGCTTTTATTGCTTTTAAATTTAAAACTTTAATTGCGAAGAAAGCTAAGCAAAATATTATAAAAAAGAAAAAAACTCTTACTACGTCCCTTGCTACGCTTTCATAATCTCCACTAAGATTAGAGTCATCAAAAAAAAGGATTAACAATTTAAAACAGCATAATATTAAAACTGCAAGAAAAAAATATAAAAAAGCTCTATATTTAAAAAAATAATCCTTAAAAAAAGGAAAAATCAAAAAGAAAAGTGTAATTTCTAGAAATCTATCAATAGAAATTCCTAATATTTGCTTATAGGTAAGAGTGTTATTTAAAGAAATCAAAAAAATAGATAAGTACGCTAATATTTCTTCATATCTTTTAGGATAAACAAAGATTGATTTTATTTTATAATTCATGACGAACTTACTATTTTAGAATTTGATCTATTTTTTGAATAGACTCTTCATTGCTATAATTTTCCAATAATTCTTTAAGATAATCTCCTTGCTGAGCGATTAATTTTTCCCTGTAAGCGAAGGAGGTCATTAACTTATTAATAACCTTTATAAGCTCTTTAGGTTTTTCTGTATATGCATAAGACATTCTTTCTTTGTTTATTTTATATAGAGAGTTTAAGTCATAGGAAAATTCAAAATAGAAAGGTGCAAATATCACCGGAATGCCTTGCGACATAGCGGCAATATGAGACCCAGAATATGTAGTAATAAATAAATCAAATTTTTCTAAAATATCTTCAATTGGAAAATCTCCGGATTCAACTTCAAAAATTTCTGTGTTTAAGCTAGACGGAATCTTTTGACCGGGTCGAATTTTTATTGTTATTTTTATATTTGGATTTAGGGCCTTAAACTTTTTTAAAGTTTCAATAACTAAATGATCATTTCTAGTGGATGCATAAATAATACTTTGAATATTTTGTATAGTTCTTTTTTTTGGAGGCATGGAAAAAAGCGGACTGCCAACTTTTATGAATTGTCCCTTAAAATTGAGTTCCCTTTTTTCAAAAAGCTCTTTGTGAGATTCTCCCCAACCAAGAATATAATCGACGTTATTATAAATACCACTTGTCCAAAGTTCCCTACAGTCCATTCCGGGAGTGCTATGGAACAAAATAAAAGTGTTAATTCCTTGCTTTTGTCCATTTTGAAAAACTGCTCTATCAAAGATACGCCTTGTTCTAGTTCCTATTACTCTTTTTGGATTTATTTCAGTAATTGCTTTTTTGGACGCCTCTATGAAAAGTAAACTTTGAGGCATCAAATATTTAAAAATATTCAATAAACCGAATCTATGTTGCGAATAAAATTCTTTTCCTTGAAAAGAAAATATTTTCTTTATTTCTAATTCATTCTTATAGAATATAGATTCAAATTCTTCTATATTTCTTTTGAAAGAATTATTTGATTCTGTATCAAAGAAGTCTTCCAAAAAAATCAAGTTTATTTCTTTTTTTAAACCACAGAAGTTTTTACTTAATTTTTTGGGAACTAACATGCTAATAGAATCCAATTCTGTTTTTTCAAAAAAAGATTGAAAAACCTTCAAGTGGCTCTCTTGAGATGCAAAAAAAAGAGCATTGCTTTCGAAGTTTTTATGTTTATTTCCAATACTTGAAAAAAGGTCTACTCCTTCTTCGAATTTTTTTTCAATCATAGAATCTTTCAACTTTTGATCTTTTAAATCGATTATTTTTGAAGAAACAAACTGAGAAAGTTTTTTATTTCTAGAGAATTTATACATTGCTTTTTTTGTATAAAAGTATTGCCTTACAGATTTATCCATTCCTGTGTTGTAGACCATTCCCTTGGAAAGAATAATATTTTCTATATCTTTATTTTGAAGATGAGTTGGTATAAATTTCCTAAGTTTTAAAAAACTATTTATTACTTCTTGATGAAGCGCTGATTCTATTTGTTCATCTCTTTTCGCTGCGGATTCAAAATATTGATAGGAAAGATATTTAATATTAGAAAAAAAATTATTCATTTTTTTTTGCAATAACCCTTAAATATGGCCTAAACTTTTTTGGTTGAAATTTCATAATATAAGCAAATGGGCTCATAATTTTTTGTAAGATTGTATTTAAATGAACTAGCCTGAAAGTTTTTATATCAATAATATTAAATCCATTTTTCTCTAAAAGGAATGTGAGAGATTTTTTAGAAAAAAAATATTCCCCCGCTTTTAATTCAGCTTCTTTTTCAAAATTTATCCTAAATTTTACTGAAAGATTTGGCACCTCAATAAATAATAAACCGTTAATGTCCATTTTTTTATATATCTCTTTTAAAGTTTTTTTAATATCAGGTATATCGTCAAGAATATGTGACATATATATCAATCCATATTTTTCTTCAGATTTCCAGTCTTCAAAATAATGATTGCTTACATTAAGACTTAATGAATTTTTTGCATAATCAAACATAATTGGGTCTGGTTCTAGACCTTCAACTTTCCATCCTTTTGTTCTTAAATAGGATAAAAAAATACCTGCACCACACCCAATATCTAAGACAGATTTTTTATAGTTTCCTCTTATGAATTTTTCAATATATTCAAGATGATCTTTACTTCTTCTTGAGAAATGTTTTTTATATCTTTCATTCACTTTATTTCCAGTAGATTTTTTTAAATAATAATCACCTTCTTGAATATTAAAGGTAGTATCTTTGTATATATCCTCTTTAAAGCATAAGTCACAGTTTTGGCAATGAAGAATTACGAATTTATCCGTCTTCTTTAAAAGCCATAACTTTTTAACTTTATTTGACGAACAGCTTGGACAATTTGACATGTTACATTTCTTTTCTGGAGACAACTATGGAAAGCTTGATTTACTTGTCGTACATTAAAATTTTGGTCCTGACATTCTAATATATTAAAAGTCAACGAGGTATTATAATGAATCCTCAAATGGACATTAAACTAGTATTTTATGATTTTGACGGCGTTATGACCGATAATAAGGCCTATTTAAACGAAAATGGAGACGAATCGGTAAAAATTAATAGATCAGATGGACTTGGCGTTAATATGATTTCTGATTTAGGAATTAAACAAATTATACTAAGCACAGAAAAAAATAAAATTGTAAAAAAAAGAGCGAGTAAACTTAAAATTGACTGCTTCAATAATCTAAAAGATAAAGCTAGCAAAGCTAAGGAAATTTCAAAAAAATTAAAAATAGATCTTAAGGACTGCTGCTTTATAGGAAATGATCTTAACGATCTTGAGGTAATGAAATTAGTTGGAATAGCAATCTGTCCAGCAGATGCTTCTGAAGAAATAAAAAAAGTATCTAATCTAGTTCTTAAGTCATCTGGCGGCGATGGTGTCATTAGAGAATTTTTCGATCATATAAATAAAACATAATGGCAAAAGTTCTTTTAGTAAATCCGAACAAATGGGGACGAGGAATTACTTCAATTTGGATAGCTTCTCACTCTGCAAAATTAAAAAAAGCTGGTCATTCTGTAGAACTTTTTGACTGTACTTTTTTTAAAAGTTGGACGGTGGATGAAACCTCGTACAATACAAAAAATTTACAATACAAAGAAACAGATTATTCAAATTATATTTCATACTCAGAAGAAGATATTGTTAAATCGCTTCAAGAAAAAATTAATTCATTTGAACCAGATATAATTTTTTGGTCTGCGATATCCTCTCACATTCATGGAGAAGGAGAATATGTAAATATACAATATGGTTATGAATTAATTTCAAAGGTAGAAACAGATGCCATGCTTATAACAGGCGGATTACAAGCTACATCAAATCCTGGTTATGTAAGTAATCTTATGGAAAAAATTGACATAATAATTAGTGGAGAATCCGAAAAAGTTTTGTCCGAGCTAGCTTCTTCAATGAATAGTAAAAACCTTTATACGACAAAAGGAATTTCTTTTAAGAATTCAAAAGGAGAGTTTATTAAAAACGAACCTCAAGAAATCATTAAAAATTTAGATGATATAGGTTTTTATGATTATTCATTATTCGAAGATAAAATTTTTTATAGGCCTTACAACGGAAAAGTTGTAAGAGCAGTCGATTACGAGATGTCAAGAGGGTGTATATATGCCTGTGAATATTGTGTTGAAACTGTCATACAGAGATATTATGGATTTAGCGATATATCAAAGAGAGGTTCGATTTTAAGAGCTAATGATTATTTAAGAAATAAATCTGCAAAAAAAATATACTCGGAAATAAAATATCTCCATGATGAATTCAATATTGAATTATTTAGATGTCAGGATACTAATTTTTTGACTATAGATAGAAAAGTTTTAATTGAACTAGGAAACTTAATTCAATCAAACAACTTAAGAATAAAACTATATATAGAGACAAGACCAGAGGGGATAAATAAAAAATCGATAGAGCTATTAAAAAGACTAAAAGTAGATGGAATCGGAATGGGTGTAGAATTGTCAGGAGATGCATTTAGAGAAGATAAATTAGGGAGATTTGCCTCTACAAATAAAATTGTTGAAGCATTTAAGCTTTTAAAAGAAGCCAATATCAAAAGAACAAGTTATAACATTATTGGTCTTCCGGAACAAAATGAAGACTCAATTTTATCTACGATCGAATTTAACAGAATTTTAGATCCAGATAATGCAACTGTAGCTTTCTACTCTCCTTATATTGGTACAGCACAACAAATAAAATCTCAAGAAATGGGATATTTTGACGATTATGAATTCGAAGTTGATGGCCAATTAAGAACTTTGAGCAAAGATTCCATGTTGGATTCAAAGACTCTTGAATTTTACAAAGAAAAATTCAATTTTTTCATCAAATATGGTTTAGAAAAAGTTAATCAAGAAAAACAAAAATACGGATTGCCAATTAATATTTCAAAAGACTCTATTCCTTCAATAAATACATAGAATGAAAGAGAAAATTGTAATTGGGCTTTGGCCACTTAGTGGCGATTTTGGAAAAGTTTCTATCAAGGAATTAGAGAAAACAATGAACTTTTGTCTTTCATCTGGGATAAATACTTTTGATTTAGCTCCGAATTATGGAAAAGGTCTTGTTGAAGACAAAATAGGAGAAATATTTCAGGGAAAAACTAAATTAATAATTAATACGAAATTTGGAAATACAAGAGAAGGAGAGAAAAAATTTTCAGTTTCTTCTTTAAGAAAAAGTATAGAAACTTCTTTAGAAAATATGAAGCTTAGTAATGTGAATTCTCTTTTCTTACATAATCCTCGATCTGAAATTAAAGAATTTGACCAAATAGAAAATCTAATGTCTCAATTAAAAAGAGAAAATATTATTAATTACTCCGGAATAAGTGTTGCCAAAAGCTTTTCTTATAGGAATCTTCCTGACTTTGATGAAATTCAATTTGATTGCAATCTTTTGTTTCTTGAAGATTTAAGAAAATACAAGTATAAATATAAAAAAAGCTATGCGAGATCTCCTCTTGCTTCTGGAATTCTGTCTGGAAAAATTTCTAAAAGTTCAAAATTTCCATCTGAAGATCATCGAAGTGAATGGTTATTTGGAGAAAAGCTTGAGTCTTTAATGAATCAAGTTGAAGTAATTAAAAAGATCAAAGGGGAATACAAATTACCCTCTCTTTCTAGAAAATTTCTTCTCGAGAATCAAGAAATTGATAAGGTGATTTTTGGAGTCAAATCTCCTGATCATGTAAAAGATGTTTTAAAAGACTTAAATTCAAAAAAACTTGATAAGAGTTTAGTAAAAAATCTTTTAGACCTGGAAAAAAATAATTTTGGTTTAAAGAATATCATTAAATTTTAAAATGGAAAAAATTAAATCAATGGTTATAGGCCTTGGACAAAGTGGGTTTGATTTAGATTTAGATCCAAAAAGAAAAATAATATGGACTCACTCTAAGGCAATTAATCAACACAAAAACCTCGATTTCTGTGGAGCCATAGACTCTGATCCTTCAAAAGGTCTTTATTTGAAGAAAAAGTTTAAAGAAAAAGTCTTGTTCTCTACAAATTTAGAAGAATGTCTCGATAAAATTAAGCCCGAATTTATTAGTATTTGTTCGCCAACAAATACACACTTAGACCTAGTTAAGAAATTAACTAAATTTAAAGGAATTAAATATATATTTTGTGAAAAGCCTCTTGGAAAAAGTGTAAAAGAAGCCCAAGCCATAATATCTTTATGCAAAAAATCTAAAATTATATTGGCTACAAATTTCATGAGAAGATGGGATAAAAAATATCTTTGGATAAAAGAAAAGGTCGATTCGAAGAGCTTAGGAAACCTTATTTCCATTAATGCATATGGAACAACAGCAATGTATACAAGCTCATCGCATTTAATAGATTTAATCCTTTTTTATGGAGGTAGTGTAGAAAAAGTATCAGGATATCTCCAAAAAGATTTTGTAAGAAAAGTTCATGGTGAAAAAGATCCTGGAGCAAATGCTTTTATTAAATTTTCAAATGATGTGACTTGTCATTTAGCAGCTAGGAGTAAAACCCCAAGCCATTATATGTTTGAGATCGATTTGATATTTCAAGAAGGAAGGATTGTAATAAAAAACGATGGTAAATTTCTTGAATTTTATACTTTCAAGGAAACAAACTTTAGTGGAACTGGTTATATGGGTCTTTCTAAAAAAAAGATTAATATAAAAGATAATGAAAGAATGCTCGATGCTATTACAGATATAATAAGCTGTAAATATGGCGAGTCTTTACCTAAGAGCTCTGGAAAAAATGCTTTAGATGTTCATAAGCTAATTAGAGCTATTAATAAATCAAGTTTAAAAAATGGGAATTTTTACAAGATCTAATAAAAACAAATTGGCCTTATTTGGAGGAGCTCCAATTAATAAAAGAAAAGATCTTAAATCTGAGCCCTATGTATCAAGAGATGAACTAAAGATTATTAAAAAACTCTTAAAGGAAAAAAGATTTTCAAAGTTTGTGGGTTCGCCTATAGATGGAACATATGAAGATCTCAATAAACCTAGCAAAGAACTTTTTAAAAAAGGATCTAAAGCTTCTTTTCTCGGTGGTGAGAAAGTAAGAGAGTTTGAAGGTAGATGGTCCAATTTAATTAATACAAAATATTCTATTTCTGTAAATTCTGCTACCTCAGGAATTACGACTGCAATATTGAGCTTAGACTTAGAACCAGGCAGCATAATATTAACTACCCCTTTTTCTTTTACAGGTACTGTAGGAGCTATATTAGCTGCAAATTGTGTTCCAAAATTTTCCGATATAGACGAAGACACTTTCTGCTTGAGTCCAAAAAATTTAAAAAAGGATATCAAAAATGTATCTTGCATTATTCCCGTACATTGGTGTGGTAATGCCGGAAATTTAAAAGAAATAATTGAGATTGCAAAAGAAAATAATATTCCCGTCATAGAAGATGCAGCTCAAGCTCCCTTGACGATGTACGAGGATAAATATTTGGGAACGTTTGGCGATATTGGGGTTTTTTCATTCAATGAGCCAAAGAATTTTATGACCGGCGAAGGAGGAATAATTGTTACAAATAACGAAAATTATGCGGTTAAATCAAGACTTATTAGAAATCATGGCGAAGCTATATTGAACAAAGAAAATTCAATCGAAGAATTAGTTAACATAATAGGCTTTAATTTCAGGTTAACAGAAATTCAAGCAGCGATTGGATGTGAACAGCTAAAAAAAGTAAAGAAATTAAATTTTATTCGTGAAAATAATTACAAATATTTGGTTCAAGGGCTTAATGAGCAATGTTCAGATTTTTTAATTCCTCAAAAAATTACTCATGCCGATTCTTATTTTGCATACACTGCGGGGTTTAGGTGGGACACAAAAAAGTCTATGATTCCTAGAGGTGTTTTAGCAAAAGCTCTAATGTCTGAAGGTATTCCTGTTTTTACAGCCTATGGACGCATGTTATCTGAACATCCTACATTTCAAAAAAAAATTGGCTTTGGCAAAGAACATTATCCTTGGAATTTAACTGAAGAAGGAAAGAACTTAAGTTACGATAATTCTCTACTCCCTATAGCTGAAAAACTCATTAAAGAAGAATTTATTGGGTTTTTATGTTTAGGTCATCCTAATGGATTTAAAGAAATGGACTACATAATAGAAGCCTTTAAAAAGATTATGCAAAATCTTAATGAACTTAGAAATTGCAATATAGAGGAAATATCAATAAGTATTGGAAGGTAAATGAAAAAAGGACAAATTATTGGTCTTATCCCTGCCAGAGGTGGATCAGTTGGCGTTCCACTTAAAAATATAAGAAATTTAGGAAATAAGCCTCTTATTGCTCATACTATTGAGGCAGCATTAAAGTCGGAAGTATTAGATAGAGTTATAGTTTCTACAGATCATGAAGATATAGCAAAAGTCTCTTTAAAGTTTGGAGCCGAAGTTCCATTTACAAGGCCTCCTGAAATATCAGAAGACGTAGAAACAGAACTGGTTCTTCAGCATGCTGTGAGATATTTAGAAGAAAATGAAAAAATAAAAATAGATGCTGTAGTCCTTCTTCAACCTACCTCACCATTTAGAACTATTGAAACAATTAGAAGATGCGTCAACAGGTTTATTGGCACGCCAAATGCTGATTCAGTGGTTACTGTAAACAATATAGAAGGTTTTAGACCGGAATGGATGATGTCAGTCAATAAAGAAAACAAAATTTTTCCTTATGCCTCGCCTTTTAAACATAACAAAAAACCAGTGATTAAATTGGTTGCACGTCAGGATTTTCCAGAACTATTTAAGCAAAATGGTGTTGTTTATGTAACAAAAAAGAAAGTGTTAATGGAAGATAGTCTTGTTATCGGGCCCAATGCTTTCGCTGAAATCATTCCTGAAATGGAAACTTTTGACATAGACACAGAAACAGATTTGTTGATTGCTGAAGCTATATACAAGCATAAAAGTAAAAATGATTAAATTTACGTTTAAACTTTTGAATACGAAACAAAAAATAAATTTCTTCCTTCTTTTAATATTGGCTGTTTTTGTTGCCTGTCTTGAGTTGTTAGGAATTTTCTCTATATTTCCTTTTTTAAGTGTTATAGAAAATCCAAAAATTATTAAAGAAAATATTTATTTATTAAAAGTATTTAATTTTTTTAATTTCAAAAATGAACAAGCCTTTATTCAATTTTTAGGTATTTGCGTAATACTTCTATTTTTAATAAGAGGAATTTTTTCTATTTCTTTAACTGCTCTTAAAATGGTTTTTACTAGGTTTTTTCATAAAGATTTGACTTTCAGATTGTTTCAACATTATTTGAATTTAGAATATTTAGAATTCAAAAAGAAAAAAAAATCTTCATCTTCAGAAGTTTTAGTAAATGAAACGCTCTACGTAAGTAATAGTATTACTGACCTAGTGACATTTATTACAGAGCTTATTTTAATAATTTTAATCTTTACTGCTCTTATGGTGATTGATTGGAAAATTACTCTTTTCTCAATTTCCGTCTTAGCCTTTCTTGGGGTTTTTACTATTCCTATTACTAAATCTCTTTCTAAGGTTGGAATAGAAAGAGCGGAAACACAGCTAAAAATCTTTGACACTATCTCTGAAACAATGAATGTTTTTAAGGGAATAAAAATTCTTTCAGCTATTCAACTTTTTAAAGATAGGCTGACTTCAAATCTGAAAACTTTTGCTAAAAACCAAATTTATCACGGTGTTTTAGGAGAAATTCCAAGATATTTTATAGAGATAACAGCTGTTTCTTTCATAATGGTCTCGATATTAATTCTCTACGATGATGGAAATAATACTAGTTGGGTACCGGTTATTTCTACTTTGGCAATCTCTTTTTATAGGCTTCTCCCCTCAATTAACAGACTTATAAATTCCTATAACCAACTTAAATATAATAAAAGAGCATCTAACCTTATCTTGGAAGAATTTAAAGGAAAAATTGAAGTAGAATCAACAGAATCAATTCCTTTTGAAAATCAAATTGTGTTTAAGGATATTTCTCTTTCATATGGATCAAAAAAAATATTAGACAAAGTAAATCTTAAAATTAACAGAGGTGAAAAGATTGCTTTAGTCGGCCCAAGCGGTTCAGGCAAGACTACTTTTTTGGATATATTTATGGGATTAATTAAACCTGATAATGGAGATATATTAGTCGACAATAGACCTCTTAATTCTTCAAAAGTTAAAAGCTGGAGATCAAAAGTTGGTTACTTACCTCAAGAAAATTACTTACTTAATGCATCAATTGAAGAAAATATACTTTTTGGAAGAAAAAAAGATAATTTAAAATTAGAAAATGCAATAAAACTATCTTTTTTAGATAAGGATTCTTTTTTTGAAGTTGAAAGTAAAAACACCATTGGTGATTCTGGTAACAAACTAAGTGGCGGACAAAAACAAAGATTAATGATAGCAAGATTAGCTTATGGAGAACCAGATATTTTGATTTTAGACGAGCCTACTTCTGCTCTTGACTCAGAGAACGAAGAAAAGATCATGAATGAAGTTTTTAACTCTTTTAAAAACAAAACTATACTAGTCGTTTCTCATAGAGATAAAGCTATAAATGGTTGTGAAAGGTCAATAAAAATATGCGATGGAAAAGTTAAAGAAATTAATGAATAAAGTTTTTATTTACTTAAAACCGATCTTATAATAATCGAATCATCCGTTTGTGAGGGGTCGTCATTTTTAATTCCGAGATTAATAAAATCTCTCCATTTAGGTCCAAAGAACGAAATATCTCTTATATTTTTTATCCTTCTAGTAGAAATATATTTGATCACATTTTGATTTAAGAACCATATATAGGGAGCATCTTGGCCATCAATTTTAAAATATTCTTCTGATATATTTGGTGTTTCAATAAAAAAATATCCATTTTTCTTTAAAGAATATTCTATTTTTTTTAATATATCTGGAAAATCGTCTATTAGGTGCAATACGTGAGAGCATATAATTAGGTCATAAGATTCAACATTCGGAAAAGATTCTTCGACATGATCTATCAAACCTGTTTTTTTTAAAAATTTATTTGATTCTGATGATATATCAACAGTAGTAGTTTCAATATTATATTTTTTTTTTAAAATCTGAGAAATTTCTCCGTTTCCGGCTCCGTATTCCAAAGATTTATTTATAGAATTTAGATCTAAAATACTTTCTAAATAATTTATCTGAGAAAAAGTTCTTTTAGAAAATTTTTCTTCATCTGTTGAAATATCTTTTTTAGTTGTATTTCCTGATGAGTTATACCAAATTAACAAATTTTTTTTTGATGGAAGAGAGCTTAAAAAAGATAATTCACAATTAAAGCATTTATAAATCCTTTTTCTATACCAAATACTATGCATAATCCTTCTTGGAACTCGAAATTTTAGATATACAAATTTTGGAATGAAAAAATAAATAATAAAATAAATTAAATAAAAAAATTTCTTTTGATTTAAATTTTTTCTATTTCCATAATTATAATAGGCTTTACCTTTATGATCTGAATTACATAAAGGACAAATATATTTTTTTTCAAACATTTGAAGTTTTATCTTTTATAAAAAAGCCTAATAAAATCTCCAAAATTATGAAATTTATACTCCATTATTAAGCCCTCGTTAGACTTAGAAATTATATAAAAACCACCCTCCTCCAATTTAAATTCCTCTTCAGTAAGAAATGATTTTATAAACATATTGGGATGAACGACGCTGTTATGAGCAGAAACAATCGTATTTTTATCATCCATAGGGAGATTTAAATATAAATCCTTAAGATCTTCAGCATGATCTTCCTCCTCTTGGTTGTAAGGACCTCTATGAACTAAATCTCTATCTAACTTATCGTAACCGCCGAAGACAATATCTGCAGTTTGTCTTCCTCTACATGAAGGTGTAGAGATAACAAATCCTATAGGTAATCCAATATTATTAAGATGCTCTCCCATAGCCTTAGCTTGAATCAATCCTCTAGAATTTAAGCATACCGCGTCCTTAAAGTAGTCATTTTCAGCCATTCTACTTTTATTAAATCCATTATCATGGAGATCTGACTCAAGTGAGTCGTACATCTCAACATCTATCCACTTTTGTCTCTCGGCATGTCTGAAGTGAAGAATGTAACCACCCTGCATTATCTTTTCGGCCCATTCAGCATTTTTTTCTTCAATTGGCTCGATGTAAGATGAAACTTTATTGGTTATCCTTTCTCTATTATCGTAAATGTTAAATGCGCTATCGAAACCTATAATTAAAAGAAGAAAAAATAAAAGAAAATTTCTTAAAAATTTATAAATCATGACTTTTTTCTTGACTCAGATCTCATCATTAAAAATATTTTAAATGATTTTAAAAAAAAAGACTTCAAACTTAATAAAAATTTAACTAGATACACTTTAATAGGATTTTTATTCATCACTTTGTATGACATGTATTCATAATCGTTGTCACTTTGAATAGGGATATTCCAATTTTTTCCATAAACATATTTAAGAAAATCTTGAGGAGGGCCAGGTATTTTTAAATCAATATTTTTATACCGAAAAATTTCACTGTTTTTAAAAAAAATATCTGGATAGTTATATGCTGGTCTGATCCTTTTATTATTACTAAGAATGAGAGAATCAATTGAAATTTTTATTCCGTACGAATAAATTCTCATTTTTGGGAAACCTTCGTTATCTTTAATTCTTACTACGCAATCTCTTTTTATTAGCTCTTCAAAAATTATTTTCGACCAAATGTTATAGTCTTCTTCTAGCATATCCATATCAATATCGTCATCCCAGGGGATAAGAGAGTTATCTCTTATTATTCCTAGTAAAGTTCCACCAGTGACAAATACAGGGCAACTTAAAGAATTTAATATTTTATAGACTTCTTCAAAAGCTTTATTTTTTCGATTGATAAAATCAATTTTATCACTTGAAATAGTATTAAAAAATAATTGAAACTCTTTCTCGTCACAATTACTTAAAAAAGATGCATTCCATTTTTTTTTGAGTAAATATTTTTGTTCTAGCATAATGAATTCTTTCAAAAGACAATATAAATGAATTTAAAAAAAATTAGAACTGGCCTAATACTTGCAGCAGGTATGGGGACTCGTTTGGGGAAATTAAACGAAAATAAGCCTAAGGGACTTTTGAAAATAGGAAAGGCTTCAATAATAGAGGAGTCCATTTTAAAACTTCTTAAATCTGGCATTAAAAAAATTTTTATAATTACAGGATTTAAACATGAATTATATGAGGAGTTATTTTTCGAAAAATTTCCTGAAGTTGTGTTGATAAAAAACTCATTTTATAAAACCTCAAACACTCTTTATTCTCTATCTATGGCAAGAACCTTCATTAAGGAAGATTTTTTACTATTAGAATCTGACTTAATATACGAATATGAAGGATTAAATCAGATTCTGAATTGCGAAGACGAAAATCTAATACTTGTATCAGGTAAAACCAACAATGGTGATGAAGTGTTTGTTAGATCAAAAGAAAATAATTTAATTAGCATGTCAAAAAATTTGGAAAAGCTAAATGGTATATATTCAGGCGAATTTGTTGGAATAAGTAAAATTTCTATAAATTTATTTAAAGAAATGATGGAAATTTTTGATAATTCTTCTAATAGAAAAGAATTGTCTTATGAAGAGGACGCTCTAGTTGAATGTGCAAAAAAAATTAAAATAAAATGTCTTCTTTTAGAGAAATTATTATGGTCAGAAATAGACGATGAGAATCATTTAAAAAGAGCAAAGAAAATATATAAAAGCTTAAATAATTGAAAAAAATTTTACACATAATTGCTAAGCTCTCGCCTGGTGGAACAGAGTTAAAATTACTTGAATTGATTAAAAACACAAAAAGTGATTTTCATCATGAAATTTTAGTTATATCTAATTCTGATAGTGAGCTTTTAGAACTCTTTAAAAAAGAAGATGTAAAAGTTTCAAACCTAAATATCTTTAAAATAAGTTCTCTAATTTTGAGCCTAGCTTATTTAAATAGAAATTATAGAAATTCTTCTTTTAATTTAATTGTTGGATGGCTCTACCACGGGAATTTTTTAACTTTGTTAATACAATTTATTCAAAAAGAAAAATCAAAAGTTGTATGGAATATTAGGTCTTCTACCTCTGCTCTGAAGAACTCTCCAATTCATAGAAAAATTATTACAAAAATTTTAAATTTTTACTCTAGGAAAATTTCTTCAATTATTTATAACTCCTTAGATTCAAAAAGTGAACATCACGAGATAGGATTTGAAAATGATAAGACCATAATTATTGAAAATGGAATTGATACGAACAAATTCCAAAAAGATCCCAATGCGAAAAAAATTTTTTGTAAAAATTATAATATTCCTCCCGAAAATTTTATTGTTGGCATTGCCGCAAGGAATCATCCTATTAAAAACTATGATTTATTTTTGTCCTCTGTTTTGCAAGTGCTTGAAAAAAATTTAAACATTACGTGCTTAATATGCGGGACTGACACAGAAAATTTGAAAAAAGATTTTTTTGACAAGAATGCTTCAAAAAAGATATACGAAGGTAATTTTTTATTTCTTGGCTTCAAGGAAAACATGCCATTTTATTATTCCGTAATGGATTTATTAGTTTTAACTTCAGACTCAGAATCGTCCTCAAATGTTATAGCTGAAGCTATGTCCTGCGAATGCTTGGCTGTTTCTACAGACGTTGGTAACAGCAAAAAATTAATTGATGATGAAAGCTTTATTATTGGTAATAAGAATGAAGAATTAAAAATAGTGAACTTAACAAACAAAATTCTAGAATTATCTAATGCCAAAAATGGAAAAGTTGAGAAAATTAGAGCGAGAAACAGAAGACGAATAAAAGATAAATTTTCCCTTAAAAAAATGATTATCTCGTTTAAAGACGTATTTAATGACCTTTCTTAAAATATTTTCTGTAAAATTTTTGAAGCCTATTAGTCAATGGTGGTGATATATTTAGAATTACTCCTTTAAAAAAAGTTTTATATACTCTAAAAATTGAAAATAAGAGATTTTGAGATCTTGAGATATTGTCAAATCTAATCGTCAGAGAACTATACAACTGCATCCACCTTTTATAACTCATAGAAATTGAATTTTTACTTAAATATCTTTCTAAAAGATTCTCTTGCAGAATATTTAAGCTATATTTTTTAGAAATCCTAAACCATAAATCTAAATCTTGAGAAACTTTAAATTTTTGATTGTAACCATTAAATTCTTCGAAAATATCTTTTTTGAACATAACGGAAGAGTGACAAAATGGATTTGTTTCGAACAGCATTTCAAAAAGAATATTATGATCATTCAAATACTGATATAAATATTTTTCTTTTTTGGCATTAACAACTGAATACCAGGTGCCCAAAACTCCTATTTTTTTATTTTTCTTAAAATAATTTACCTGTTTTTCAATTCTTTGTTTATCCGATATGTCATCAGCATCATTTCTTGCGATTAATTCACCTTTTGATTTAGAAATCCCTATATTGAGACTCTTTGTTAATCCAAGATTTTTAGGATTCTTATATATAAAAAAATTTTTTTTGTCTTGTATAAGTTTTTTTAAAAACAGGTTTTCTTCATTACTCAACCCATCATCAATAATAATAGTTTCAATTTTTGAATATGATTGATCTGAAATTGCTTCAATTGATTTTCTTAGCAATTCTTTATCTGGTTTATACAAACTCATAACAATGCTTACTAGAATTTCGTCATTCATTTCATATATTGCTTAGTACTATTTTTCCACTTTTCAAAATTTATAATTGACCAAATTAATCTGCCATTATCAGAAGTACCTTTCTTATGACTTTCCCAACTATGCTTTACTTTTTTTGTATTCCAAAATTCTGACTCTAAAAAAGATTTTGAATTTAATATATCTTCTGTCATTTCTTTTAGAGGACCATTTAGCCAGTCTGAAATGGGCACCGCAAATCCTTTTTTTTCTCTATAAATATTTTCTTTTCTAAGATATTTTTGAAGAACTTTTTTTGGAATAATCTTTTGACTGCTTCGCGATATCTTATATTTTAATGGTATTGAACATGACCATTCGACCAACTCTTTACTCAAAAAAGGAGATCTTACTTCCAGAGAATGATGCATACTTGCTCTATCTACTTTTGTTAAAATATCATCTGGTAAGTAATGTTTTAAATCAAAAAAAATAGCCTCTTTTAAAATAGAATTAGAGTTTCTTTTTTTTGAATAATCTTCTTGAAAATCATTATTTAAATAGTTTTCTCCAATATTTATACTTATCAATAACCTATAAAAACTTTCAAAGCTGTCTTCAGTTATTAGTTTCATAAATCTATCCCCTTTGTTCAATTTATTCGAAGCATTTGCGTATTTACTAATAATTCCTCTATTTAAAATGAAATTAATTCTGTTTTTATACCTATCAATTCTAAATAATTTAGATACATAATTTCTTGCAGATTTAGGTAAATACTTGTTTATGAGCCAAATATCTTTTGCAGCCAAATATCTTTTATATCCTCCAAATAGTTCGTCGCCAGCATCGCCGCTTAATACAACTTTTACTGACTTGCTAGCTAATTTGGAAACTAGATAAGTAGGAATTTGTGATGAATCAGCGAATGGTTCGCCATAAGTTTTAAAGATTGTTGAAGATAAATTAATTATTTCTTTTTCATCTATATAAAGTTCAGAATGATTAGTATTTAAAAACTCAGATACTTTTCTAGCTTGATTTGCTTCATTAAATTTTTTACTTTTGGTTCCTATGGTGAATGTATTTATTGGTTTTGTGCTATTTTTTTGCATCAAAGAAACTATTAAAGAAGAATCCGTTCCTCCTGATAAAAAAGCTCCTATAGGAACATCTGAAACCATTCTCTGTTTTACAGAATTATTTAGTAATTTTTCGAAGTGTTGTTTGCTTTCAGCAAAAGTCATTTTTTCTTCTGGTTTGAAAAAAATACCTTCCAAATCCCAGAATTTTTTTTCTTTAGCAAGTCTTTTATTAAGTTGATTTAAATTTAATTCTAAGTAATGACCGGGATTTAATTTCTTAATATCTTTGAATATTGATTTTGGAGAAGGAATATATCCATCTGATTGGTAAAAAAATAAAGCCTCTTTATCTATTTCTTTTGACCAATCTGAAAATTCATAAAAGGGTTCTAGATCAGAGGAAAAAACAAATTTCTTGCCTATCCATCCGTAATAAAGAGGCTTTTCTCCGAAGCGATCTCTGGATATGGTTAGTTTATTCTTGCTTTTATCCCATATTGCAAAAGAAAACATGCCATCAATTAGTTTTAAGGTTTCGTTTATTCCATATTTTTCAATTAATTCTATTAAAACTTCTGTATCAGAATTTCCTTTGCAAGATATATTATGATTAATTTTTAATTCTAGGAAATTATAAATTTCTCCATTAAAGGTAATCACATATCTTGAAGATGAAGACTGCATAGGCTGACTACCCAGATTTGATAAATCTAAAATAGATAACCTAGTGTGTCCAAGGCCTATATTTTGTGCTTCATTTATCCAAACTCCTTTGCCATCTGGACCCCTATGAAGGAGTTTTTCATTCATTGAAGAAACTATCTCAGCTAAATTACTTATTTTTTGATCCGAAATCACCCCATTTATTCCGCACATATTTTTATCTTTTTTGAATTAAAATAGATCTAGCTTGTTTCAGAGAGAGAACTTTCTTTACACCATTAAATCTCTCCAGCTCTTCTTGAATATTTTTAGTGGTGATATCCAAAATAAAATTCTTCGAAATATTCTTATATAGTCCTCTGTTATTATTTATTTCAAATGGCTCATATCCAAATTCTTTAAATTTTTTAGGTCTGGGTATTCCTGCCGATTCAACCAAAATTGGTTCAAATCCAACATCAAATAACCGAACTAAAACGGAATATAATGAATTATATTTTGAATAAGTATTTGGGTGAATTTCAAACAATATAGATACATCACTCTGTGAGTTAAAAAAATCTATTGACGAAGATAGGATATCTACTTCTTGACCTTCGACGTCCATTTTTATAAAAATTGGCGAAGAAACTCCCTGGTGTTTGCAAAAGCTTTCTATAGAGACAAATTCAACCTCTTCAAAAGAGTTATGAAAATCATTAGCTTTGTTAGAATTCAAATTTGGTTTCTCTTCTGAATAATAGAATTTTTCTACTTCGTCTTTTTTTCCAATCGCTTTTTGATAGATTTTTATATTATTTGTATTTTTCAGATATCTTTTAAAAAATCTTTTAACTTTTAAAATGTTCTTTTTAGATGGCTCAATCAAAAATATTTTTAAATCTTTTGGGCGATTTTTAAAATTAAAAAGATTTATTATTTCTCTGCCATCATTTGATCCAATTTCTAAGATATTTAATTTTTCTTTAATAGAAAATAAATACATTTTTTCGAAATTTAATTCTCTCGATGGCCCCAAAAATAAATTAATTTTTATAAATCTAAAAGTTTTGGATTTTATTTTTCTTGCAGCTTTAAAACACTTATAAATTATTTTTTGCTTTAAACTCACATCATTTCTGACAGCTTTAGATAAATATTTATTTTTTATATATCTATCCTTTTCTGTTATTGGCGTTTTCCAATCTCCGTATTGATACTCCAAATACTGTTCGATTCTATAAGGTGCAGGATAACTTTTTCCTCTAAACTCAATTACTTCTTTTTTTTCAAACAGTTCTTTTGGATAACCATAAGAGTTTCTTACTCTCTTTTCTCCATTTATTATCAATCCGTTAAGACTATATTTGTTTTCATTTTTAAATAGATTTATTTTAAAATTTTTGTAGCTACTATCGATTGACCCTATTTCAAAACCATTCTTTTTTACCACTTCTAAAAAAGAATCAACTTTATCCCAAATGGATTCAGTAAGAATTGTTATCTCAACATCCCAGTCCCATTTAATGAAGTTCTTTTCTCTTACTGCACCAAGAAGAACTCCATCTGATAAGAAGTAATTAACCTCTTTTAGTTCAATTAATTCCGTTAATTCTTTTAAACCTTCATTTCTTTTATCTAATTCTTCATTTGTAAAAATTTTTTTTTGTTTTGAAAATTCGTCATCCTTTTTAAAAATGTATAGGCAAGAGTGTCCAAAAAATCTCGAAGTAATTTTCTCAATGGAGAACTTAATTATTTTTGCAAGGATATGATTAGAATCGTAAATTTTTTGAAGAAAATATTTTAAAAAATCTGGAGATTCATCTTTTAATCCTTTGAATCCAGCAGTATAAAATTTTTTAACTAAAGAGAATCCCTGGGAGGAGAAGTCTCTAACTACTATTGTAGGATCTAAACAATATTGATAAAAATTATTTTTAGCTATTTCATCCTCTTTAAAAAATGGATATAAGTTAAAAAAAGCTTTAATTTTTCTTAAAGGGTTCATCGCAGGCATAGAAAGAAATAAATAACCATCTTTTTTTAAGACTCTCTTCATTTCATTCAAACTGTCTTGATAGCCGTCATAAAAATGTTCAATGACACCTAACGACCAATAACCATCCAAAGAGCTACTTTCTAAATCTAAATTTGTTATATCTCCAAATCTAAAATCAAGATTTGGAAACCGTTTTTTCAAATAGGAAACAGTATCTTTAGCGCTGTCTAACCCGATGACCTTAAAACCATTCTTATCTAATGAAAAAACATGATTTCCTCTTCCACATCCTCCCTCTAAGATCTTACTTCCAGGTGGTAAATATTTTTTTGTGTGATTTGAAACAAATGAATGTTCATTAAAAATGTTATTAAACTTATCTTCTTGTTTTATTTCTTTTTTCCACTGATCATCCCAAAATTTGTTATCAGCTTTTTGTCCTAAATAGACCAATTTCTTAAGTTTTTTCGAGTAAAATCTTTTCATGAATTAAATTTTTTTATTTTTTCAAAAAAACTCAAATACTTATCAGAAATTTTTTTGATATCTAAATTTTTTTCTGCAATATATCTAGCTTTTTCTTTATTAATTTGGATATTCTCCAATAACTTCAATATTTTTTCTTCATATTTAGCAAAATTAATTTTTGGAATTCTGTTGGGTCTATGAAACTCAAGATACTGTAAATCAATTTCTTCTTTAACAGACCAAGAATCTTCGTAATCTATAAGCTGAAAGGAACCACTTTCTTGACAAGTTACTACAGGAAGTCCAGAGGCAAGTCCTTCTACAACTACATTAGGACAAGGATCAAATAAACTTAAAGACATCTGAAAATCTACTTTTCTATAAATGTCAGGCAATTCATTAACTTTTTTTTGTCCATAAAATTTACAATATTTTAAGTCCTTATTTCTAATTTCCTCCTTAACGAATTTATTCAAATTTCCAAGAATATGTAATTTAATTTTTGGGTAATTTTTAGATAATCGGTTTATTAAATCGATGGAGTCACTCAATCTTTTGTGCGGCCTAAAAATTGATGCCGAAATAATAACATTTGGAAAGTTTTCAGAAGTTGATTTGCCACTAGGATAAAATCTTGATAAATCAATACCGTTAAGAATAACTTCAGAAGTTTTTTTGTCATCATATTGTAAAAAGAATTCATGCATCTGTTTGCTGAAGTGGCTTTGAAAAATAATTCCATCTGCATTTTTATGAAGCCATAAACTATTTCTGTCTAGATATCGATTTAAAAACTTTGTAAATTGTTTATTTAGTTCTATGCTTTTTCTATCATGTAATGGAATATGTTCTGGAAACTTATTAATTGTTTTAAGAAAGCCTAAAATCTCCATAAGCGTAAACTTATAAGGTCTTGCTCCATCAAGCCTAGCAATTATTATTTTTCCTTCCGCCTTAAGTTTTTTTGACTGCTCCACTGAAGCATTATTAGGGTTGCATAAATAAAAATCATCAGGTAATTTTTTTTGGTCTTGTAGCCTTTTAACAAAAACTTTAGGACCTTCGTTTAATTCCATTATTTACCTATTTACTTGGTACCCGGGGCCGGACTTGAACCGGCACGAAGTCGCCTTCGAGGGATTTTAAGTCCCTTGTGTCTACCAATTCCACCACCCGGGCATAAAGCTCAAACTAATCTTGGTATTCTTTATCTAAAACTGCTCTACCTAACAAATTTTCCCAGTCTTTCTCGGGCCTCACATTTAAGTTAGTCTCCCACGCACCTTTCAGAACAGCAAGATTCAGTTCTAAATCATTGCCAAAATTAATAATTGCTTGAATGTCTTTTGGAAAGCAACTACCGCCAAAGCCAAGTTTTCCATCAGGGCCAGGAACTTGAGTATGAGAATTTCCAACTCTTCCATCTCTTATAAAGCCTTCTAAAACATCTTCCCAATTTGCGCCAATTTTATTACTCAAAAGCTTCATTTCATTTAAAAAAGAAACTTTTGTTGCAAAAAAAGTATTACATACGTACTTTGTAAGCTCTGCGGATTTAAAATCCGTTTCAATAATAGAAATATTTTTGCCAAATCGATCCAAATAAAGTTTTTTTACAAGTTTTACATGCTCAGTTTTTCCTCCTAAAACGATTCTGGTTTGAGAAATAAAATCAAAATTAGCTGATCTTTCAGTAAGAAACTCAGGATTGAAAACTATTTTTAACTTTTTATACTTCTTTTGAAAATTTTCTGTAGTACCTGGAACAACAGTTGATCTTATTAAAAAAATTGCTTCATATGAATTCGTCTTATTAGCTTGATCGTATATCTCTTCTAAACATTTGTCCAAGATCTCCAAATTTATTCTACCAAGTTCATCCGATGGTGTAGGCACAGAGATAAAAACAACATCTGAATCTTTAACAACCTCATTAAGCGTATGTATGCTTTTTTTTGGATCTTTGTCATAAACTTTAAGATTGCACTTATAGCCTACCGATTGTGAAAAGCCATGAGCAACTGCAGAGCCCACAAATCCCCTGCCTATAACTCCTATATTAAAAACATTATCCATATCTAAAATTATTATAGAGGAAATCTTATTTAAATAATCTAGCAAATTAAAAAGGCTTTTTTTACTAAATACAAATAAAGAAAAGAAGCACTAGAAATAGGTAAGCGTTTAAATTCTTATTGGCAGGGCTGATTAATAATTAATTCAGGTTTTTGGAGGCTGAGGTCGGAATCGAACCGGCGTGGACGGATTTGCAGTCCGCTGCATGACCACTCTGCCACTCAGCCAAAAAACAGATTTTAGCCCTTTAGATAGTTTAATACTAATTAAGTTGCAAAAAGCTTGGTTATTTTTCTTCTAAAGTACTCCAGATTTTTAGATAATTTAAAAAAGATAAAAGCGAGAAGAAAGTTGAAATCAATAGGAGGATTAAGACACCTGTAAAAAAAATATTTCCAAATAATGGGTATATGAGTAAAAGTGAAAGCGAAAGCATTTGTAGGAAAGTTTTTAACTTCCCATACCTGTCAGGAGTTATTTTAGAAATTTTTACTCCATTAGAAACTAAAAAAAGTCTTAACGTACTTATCGAAATTTCTCGCAAAGTTATTGTTGTAGTTAAAATGAATAAATAAATATTTCCTGTGTAAAAAACTAAAAAAATAAGGACAGACGAAACCAAAATCTTATCAGCAAGCAAATCTAGTAGAGATCCCAAATTTGAAGTTATGTTGTATCTTCTCGCCAAAAAACCATCTAAAAAATCTGACCAAGCTGCCGCAGTGAATAAAAAAAAAGAAGTTAAATAATACTCAAACGAAAATAAAATAATAACTGGCAAAAAGGCAGCCATTCTAAATACTGAAAGAAGATTAGGAATCATGAAATTATTATAAACCCAGGACTAATTTAAATGTTTTTGAATTAAGATTGCTTTTTTAGTTCC
>CESN01095232.1_pt1 | contig 23982 bp, 27 predicted proteins | sample 531181 | NCBI WGS metagenome assembly CESN01 (sample SAMEA2621990, study PRJEB7988) | marine metagenome | isolation source: saline water (ENVO:00002010), including
GAAACTAAGGAAAAAATGGAAAATATAAATATCGAAAATATGAATATACCCGGAGACTTTGGACATGGAAAATTTTGTATTTGTTCTGAATGCAGGCAAAAAAGATTGGCATTAACCGGATCTATGAAATAGTTTACTGATCATGAACCTTTCTACCAAAAAGAAAAAAAAGAAAAAAATTATTGAAATTGGCGATCATGTGAAAGAGACAGTGTCCTCAAAAGGTAAAAAAAGATGTGGTGAAGTGCTCATGATCCTTGATGATAATCCCGGTGATCCAACGATGGAGTGCGTGGAAATCCATCCAGATGAGTTGGTTCCTTTAGAAAAGGGTTCGGATGGAATGCGTTCTTTCAGAACCAAAAGATCCAAATTAAAACTTTATACCCCAAGAAAACAATTATTTGCCAAGAAAACATTTGAGAAGGGTGATGTGGTGCGTCACAAGCGTGGGGCTACCATAAGATATGGTAGAATTGTTTGTTTTGTTCACCCCGATGGACTTTACTCCACATCCCATGAAGAGGGATATAATGGCAAAGACCTACTAGAATGTGTAGAGATCAATAAGAAGCCAGGTCTTCTCCAAATTATTGGACCTGATGGAGAACCCAAAAGGTTTCAAGCACAAGGGAAGGATTGCAAAATCATCAAGGTCATCACCGTCGACTCAAAAGGGGAAGATACCACCATGCACAAGCTTGATATTCCGGAGGATGAAGACGAGCTTTAGATCAACGATCTAAGAAATATCCTCATGCAGGTTTCAAGCTCCGAAAAAAGCATCCAACTCATCTTTTTTTAACCTGACTAACCTGCTCCCAGGAGTCTTGTACGCAAGAACCCTCATGGTACTTAACTTTCCTGCTGAAGTTTCCCAAGTAAACCTAACTTGTCCGGAAGACCATCGTGTGTTACACCATTTAAGGGAATAAGCTTGAATTAAATAGTCAATAGCCTCGGCACGATTTAAATAATAAATTCCTTTTATTTTGCGTACCAAAACAAAAAAACAAAAAACAGGACCGAACTCTAGTTAGGAGTCGTAGTCGCCTTTTTTAATTTTCTGACAACTTGCAATGGAAACACCGGCTACATCCGAAGCTTCTTTGAGTGTTTTTCCACTATTGAGCAGGTTCTTAACCTCTGAGACAACTTCAGAGGTTATTTTCTTTCTCTTACTCTCTACGCCAAAACGTGTATAAAACTCAGACTTGGCAATAGGTGGCAAACCATTGATATAACATTCCAAGTAGTCCACAACGCTTCTAAAAAGTTTACGACCATCACTGCGAAGATGTTTTTTATGATCATCTTTGATGTGATTGTAAAAATTCTCCTTCTTTACCTTCTTATTTTTTTTAGCATTTATCTGCTTTTCAATTTTCTTTTTTAATCGTTGAAGATCTTTTATACTCGTATCCTCTGCTATATTCATAATTTATAAGTTTTATAGGTTAATTTAATTAATAAAATAGGGAGAAGATAAAATGTAAAGTTTTTAGTTTAAAAATCGATCTAAATCACGGTATTGGATAGCTTCAAGTAAATGTTCCTTTTCTATATCCTCTGAATATTCAATATCAGCTATTGTCCTTGATACTTTTAATATTTTTCCATAGGCACGAGCTGATAAAGTGAGGCGCTCCATGGCCATGGTTAGAAGTTTCATGTTTTCATCAGATATACCACAATGTTCTTCCATTAATTTCTCCGTCATCCCAGAATTTGTTTTGCAATGTTCAGAAGCAAACCTTTTGCTCTGCTTTTCCCTGCATGCAGCAATACGCTTACTAACCCGACTGGAAGATTCGCCTTTTGCACCAGACCTCAACTCTTCAATTTTCACTGCCGGTGCCTCGACATGAATGTCAATTCGATCGAGTAGTGGACCACTTATCTTGTTCCGATATCTTTGAATTTGAGGAATGGAGCAACGGCAAGTTTTTGATTCATCTCCTAGATATCCGCAAGGGCAAGGATTCATTGCCGATACTAACATAAACTCGCATGGCAAAGTAACCTTTCCAGCACTTCTTGAAATCGTAACTTCACCGTCTTCAAGGGGTTGCCTTAAAACTTCTAAGGCTGATCTTTTAAACTCAGGTAATTCATCCATAAAAAGAATACCATTGTGAGCCAACGAAATTTCACCTGGACCTGGCTTTGTCCCTCCACCGAGAAGCCCGACATCACTAATCGTGTGATGAGGACAACGAATGGGTCTTCCCATTCCATTTCCATGCAAACTTGATGAAAGACCGCCGATCGAAAAAATATTCAAAACCTCAAGGTATTCATCCAGAGTGGGGGGTGGTAGAATGGATGGAATTCTCTTTGCCACCATTGATTTCCCAGACCCGGGTGGGCCAAGCATTAGCAAGTTATGCCCTCCAGCAACTGCAACCTCTACTGCCCTTTTTAGTTTCAATTGCCCTTTGATTTCACTGAAATCCAACGGGTGCTTTCGGGATGAGGATATAAGGTAAGGACTCTCTTCCTTTTGTAAGGGGGAAATTGGTTGTTTGCCTGAAAAGAAGTCAACAGCTTCAGACAAAGACTCAACTGGGTATACAGCTATGCCTTCAACCAAGGAGGCTTCCCAAGCTGATTCCTTCGGCAAGACGATGCCTTTTTTGCCTATTTCACGAGCCATCATAGCCATCGCAAGTGCACCTCGTATCTTCCGAATCTCTCCCGATAAACCAAGCTCCCCAGCAAGAACAAAATCATTCAATCTAGAGGATTCAAGGCTACCAATCGCAGACAAGAGAGTTAAGGCAATCGGCAAGTCAAAAGAAGCTCCCTCTTTCTTCAAATCTCCCGGGGCTAAATTAATAGTCACTTTTGTTCGAGGATGAGTAAAACCGGAATTTGACATTGAAGAAAAAACGCGATCCATCGATTCCTTGACGGTTGCATCAGGGAGTCCAACCAAGATACAGCGAGGTTCTCCTTTTTCTCCCCCGTTGGCTTCCACGGTTACTTGCAAGGCTTGAACCCCTAGAAGAGTCGCCGATGTGGTGGTTGCAAGCATGTTTTAAGGAAATTAATGACTACCTTACTCTAACTAATTTTGAGATTTCCCTAAATTTTGGATGCGAAGAAGAACTCATGATAGAATATAGTACGGTCTCAACGCCTAAAATATGGACCCCTGCATCTCTTAGCTCCCTAATGGCATCGGTACCATCTTCTGATCTTCTTGAGGCCACACAATCAGAAAGAATAGTAACCCCAAGATTCCTGGACATTGCATCTAAGGCAGTGAGGTAAATACAGATGGAAGTTTCAACGCCAGATAAAAGTAATTGTTCAATTTCGTGCTCTTCAACCCATTGACAAAAGGAGTCGGAGCCAAAAGCTGAAAAAGTATCCTTTTGGAAAAACAAAGGGTGTGGCAACCCATCAAAAACTTGGGGCAGAGTGTGACCTAGTTTTTCAGGCGCTTGTTCAGTTACAAGAAGCGGGATTTCAAGAAGCTGCATAGCGTGAACCATAAGGTTTACAGACTTGATCAACTTTTCACCCTCAATGGGATCAAAACTAGCAACAAGTTTAGGTTGCAAATCCATAACCACAGAAGCAATGCCATTTATTGTCTTTTTAGTTGTTAATTTCTCGCCCTCTTCCATTTAATTGAATAATGTAAATCTTCATACTTTACACAACCAATCTTTATTTAATGATGGATTGATAGTAAACTAAGAAGAAACAAGCTCTTTTATGTGTTCCTACAAATTATTTTTTCGTTTTTCGATTGTGGTTGTTGTGCTTGGAATTCAGTCCTGTAGGGAGCGTAATTTCGATCAATCAAAAATTACCATGCGACCTAAGATATACATGGAAGGATCTTCTCCGATACCATTATTCGACGAATATGATATAAATGGTATTCAAATCGGTACCGTTCAAAATATTTTCTCCAATGATGAAAAAGACAGGGTATTTGCAATCTGGCTGAGCCTGGACCGAAGAAGTTCTTTTTATGTGCAGAAGGAGACATCCAGTAACTTAGGAAGGAGGTTACAACTGGTAGCCAATGGTCAAGTCTTAGGAATCCATCCCATAGAAAGGACTATTTCTAATGGCGTTTTACCTTTCATTTTATCAACTAGAATGAATGAGCAGGAAGCCAGGTTTCTCTACGAGCAGCTTGGGCAATCCATCGTTTATCTACAAGCAGAACTGCAGAAAGAAAATCGATGACTCGGTTGTTGTTTTTATTTTTTAGCCTGCAAGCCTTTCATTTCCTCAAATCCTCCCCTGCCCGTGAATTTCGCTTGTCTTGGCCAACACCAAATCCTTCTTTTGCTCAAGGTTTAGGATATTCTACCTTTCTTCAAAAAACGGGACCTGACAAAGCATTTTCCTCAGGCGCCTTTGGCTGTGTCCGCAATAACGGATATAAGTTCCACGAAGGCGTTGATTTATTTCCTGTTAAAAGACACAAAAGTGGACAAGCCAAGGACCAAGTATTTTCAGCCATCGCGGGAATTATCACCTATGTGAATCATAATGCAGGCCATAGCGCATATGGAAAATATATCGTCATGGAACACCCAAATGTTGTCCCATCCATCTATACATTATATGCTCATCTTGCAGAAATTTTCCCCACTATAAAAATTGGAGTAAAAATGAGTGAAGCTATGCCATTAGGAAGGATGGGGAATTCATCTTCTTTTAAAATCCCGTTAATTCGATCCCACCTTCATTTTGAGATCGGGTTGAGATTGACCAATCAGTTTCAGGCTTGGTTTGATAAGAAGGGCTTCAAGACAAGCAACAGGCATGGTAACTATAGTGGATTTAATTTAGTTGGCATTGATCCATTACATTTTTTTTCCGAATACAGAAAAAAAACATTCCTCCAGCCTCTTGATTATCTTAATTCCCTACCAGTCATTCTGAAAGTAAGAGTTAAAAGCAAAAAACCAACAGACTTTGCCCAGAGATATCCTTCCCTATGCCCAAATTTTAATGCTTCTGCAAGTTCCTGGGATTGCTCATTTGGACCCTTTGGAATTCCAGTTAGAATTGAACCTAGCCTTCAGTCTAAGCTATCTTCATCAACTTTTAAGATCTTAAGCTATGATTTAAGGGGTAGTTCGAAACCATGTAGAAAGTTGGTCGAAAAAACTAGTTCTGGCTACGAAATATCCGAGCAAATGCAAAGTTATTTAGAGATGATATTTCGGATTTAATTCGTTGAAAGAAGTACCTCAAACAATCGCCTATTTCGTTTCCTCTCACGGATTAGGTCACGCGACTAGAAGCGTGGCAATCATCAATGAGATTCATTCGGGAAATAAAAAGTTTAAATTCATAATTGTAAGCAATCTCCCTGATCTTTTTTGGACTAATAACCTTCAAGCTTCCGTTGATTTCAAGAACTATCAAATCCGAACTGATATTGGATTAGTTCAAACCGACTCATTTCATTTTGATCTAGATGAGACGGTATCTTTACTCGAAAAATATTTAGACGACCCAACAAACGGCCTTAAAAATCTTTTTGATTTTCTTCTTAAAAATGAAACTTGTCATGTCATTTGCGATATCTCACCCATAGGAATTCAGGTAGCTAAGTTATTACAGGTAAAATGTACCCTTGTAGAGAACTTTACCTGGGATTGGATATACGAACCACTTATTAAAAAGAATAAAAAATTGTATGCGATTTCTAAAAGACTAAAAAATATTTATGATTCGGTTGATCTAAGGATACAAGTAAAGCCCTTTTGTGAACTCCATCCCGACGGCATTCAGATCGAACCAATTCATCGGCCATTCAAGAAACCTCCACGAGTTATAAAGGCACAACTTGGTTTAGATGAAGGGCAAAACTTTGTTTTAGTTTCAACAGGGGGAATTGAGTATCAATACAAATGCCTCAATAACTTGAGGAACTCTGAGCAAAATTTCGTGATTTGCGGACACTTTCCGAAGATGGAAACGAATGGGAATGTAGTTCTTTTACCGATGAACTCATCCCTTCATTTCCCTGACTTGGTTCGTGCTTCCAATCAAGTTGTAGGGAAAGTCGGTTATGGGACCATGATTGAATGCTGGGCGGCAAATAAAAAAATGCATGGAATCTTCAGGGATGATTTCAGGGAAAGTGAAGTCTTGAAAGAATTTATAATAGCAGAGGGATTCGGGAGTGAGATCACGCTTGATCAATTTAATTCTGGAGATTGGATAAATGATTTAGACCAAACAGAATTATCAGTGACAAAATCCAAAACGAACGGAAATCGAATCGCAGCTCAAGAGATAACGGAACAAATCTCTTTAGGGTTTGGTATGCCCTCAAATAATGAGGAACCTTAATTTGAATAAAAATAAATATCCCAAACCAACTTCAGGTGGATTTTTATCTACACTCAGTGGATTAATCTTAGCTTTCATTGTTCTTTTTGTAATACTTGGATCCGACCAACTCTTTTCATTCGATAGAATCCAAATCCTGTCACCTATGAAGCCGGTCAGCAAAATATCTTGGGATCTTCCGAAAAATAATAGTAAATTGATTAAAGAATTCTCTTTTATTGAAGCAAATCCAGATGGAATGGAAAACGAACCCGAAAATTCAAAACTCCTTTCTTTTAGAAACCAGCAAGCCGCAAACCCAGAAGATTTTGATGCAAAAATCAATTCCCATGTTCCTATTTCGCCGGGAAAGTTTAAAACGGCAAAGATTGTGAATGCACAAAAACTGCAAGAATCCTTAGGCGAAATAAAAGCAGAATCAAATCCAATTGCGTCAAGCCAGGTGACCCGAAAAAAGCAAGCCAATGCTAATGAATTCTTCGAAGCAGAAAAGCCTAAAATAGATCCAAATCGGTCAAAAGAAAATGGTTCTTTTTCAATTTCGGAAAAGAACAAAAAGCGAAGTAAAATCATAAGTTTGAGTAAATCTGAGCCAGAGGATGATAAATTTTCATTGGTTGAAAATAAAAACATTCAATCCCCAAACAAAACATTTGCATATCGCCCAAAAGTTTCTCCGAGCGTAATTAACGGCCCCGTTCTCAGATCTGCTACACTTGCTCCCAGGATTGGTACAATTGCGGTTGAATGCAGGCTTCATTCCTATGGAGTTTATGTCCAGCAAATGCTTCAAGCCATCGAAGAGCAATGGGGGCAATTAGTTAGAGGCTCGATTGAATTCATCAGAAGAGAAAAGCTTCCGAATAAAGTAAGCTATCAATTCACTCTGACTGCAGAAGGAAGAATTGAAAGTCTTGTCAGGCTTGACAAGCAGGAGAATTCATTGGCTTCAGATCTTTGCAGGCAATCGATTTCTTCAAGATCACCATTTGGTGAGTGGTCTGCTGAAATGATTCATGATTTCGGGGAATCAGATGTTATAACCATTCATTTTATCTATAAATAGCTATGACATTTAAACTAAAACTTGCCCGGGGTTGCAAAGTTCTAAATCAAACTGAGGATGGTATTACTGTAATAGAAAAAGGCCCTGGCATTCTCACTCATCCAAATCAAGGTAGGAGTATCTCAGCGAAGGGAAGGAACACCTGTTTATTGAACAATGATTATAATTACGATGGCGAGTTTTATGAAATATCTGATAAGGCAAAATTATATCTCACGCATCGTTTGGATTCCCCTACATCCGGAATTATAATCACCACTACAAGAAAGGATTTAGCTCAAGAAATTAAAAGTAAATTTAAGCGGAAAGAAATTGAGAAAACTTACCATGCAATTGTTTCGGTTCCAGAAAGACTCAAGCCTGGTCTATGGAATGATCTTCTTGAGGAGAAAAGAGTCGGTGGAAAGCTTAGGGTTTTTCCCGGTAAGGGCGTCCTATCAAAATCGATCTGTTTCATTGAGCGCAATCCAACTAAAATAAATCGGTTAGCCTTGATTAAACTGCATCCTAAAACTGGTAGAACTCACCAACTTAGAGTACAAACTTCTTGTAGGAAAATGCCCATTGTCGGGGATAAAACATATGGCGATTTTTCAATGAACCGAAAAATAATCAAAACGACCCAAGTGGAGCGACTTTGTTTGCATGCCTCGGCAATTTCCTTCCGAATCAATCAGAGAAAAATTTTAATTGAAAGTAATTTGCCTGTGGAATTTGAAAAATTACTTTCTCTTCCCTAAAGCTGAAAATTCGCAGAAAGTAAAAGCATATGTGCCTTTACACGGTCATAATTGTCATTGGCAGCGGACAAATAATATTTGTAGTCAAAACAAAGCGACCAGTTCTCATTAAAATTGTATCCACCACCCAGTAGGAAATCATAGGCGAACCCAACATCACTTGGTTCGCCTGAGGAACCTCCATCAATCCCAATAAATCCGACTCCCATAGCCATACCTGCCCTCAATTCAAATGCATCATTTAATTCAGTCTCCAATACAATTCTAGCAAGGAAATTGTTCGCTCCCACTGAAATATTATCAGAACCATCAAATGCCATATAAGAATATTCACCCTCTACTCGAACGGTACCAAAATCCTTACCCAATTGAAAACCTATCACATAACCATTCTCAGCTGTATAAGGTTGAATACTCGAACCACTATCCCGCAACGCACCGTCATCAGGAATAATAACTCCAACTAAGGGGCCAAAGTAATAACCAGTACTTCGGAGTGAGGTTTCACTCTGATAAAGATCTGCGTAAGCATCATCAATATTGTCATCCATTATGGAAGAATCGGAAGAGGAAGTCGAAGTTGGTACAAGAGCTTCCTTTGGGCTTCCAGCTTTAGTTGAAGATTCTTGCTCGTTATCGAAGGAAAGATTTTCTTTAGAGTCATAGAACTCAGGAAGTGGTATGTATGGAATTTCTGAGTTGGTTGGAGGAACCGGAATGCTTCCTTCGAGGGGAATTGTCCTCTTGTTTTCTAGAATTTCGTAATTCTGCGGTGGGATTGCTGGTTTCGAAAGCAAGGCAGCAATTCGATTTTCATGAGCCCTTGACCGGGACTTGATTTCGGCAATTCGTGCCGACAATGGCAGGTCCTCAGCAATACCAATAAGATGGACTTGAGATAAGAGAATGCTAAAGAAAATGAGAAATGGGCTTTTCATGGACTTAGTACATCCTTGTCATTTTTTCCCAAAAGTGAAGAACTAAATCCAGACAAAAAAGCGCCGGGCGGTAGATTGGCGGGAACCGCCCGGCGCGGGTGTGGTGGATGGGAAATTGAGTTGTTAACAATGCAGGGAATTATTATTCAATGCAATACAAATTTTCATTGGTTCGAATGAATAAGTTTCCAGAAGAAATCGTCACTGATGAGCGGACATTGTCTTCATATTCGCTTCCCATCTTTGCTACATTTAAGATCTCACCAGTATCTGAAGAAACCACCAGTACTTCAGCATTGTGGTTCATGAGAAAGATCATGCCGTTCCCTGCAGTTGGAGAAGAACGCCACTTGTATTTCCCTGGTAAAGCGAGTTTCCACTCTACTTTAGCGGATATTGGATCTACACGAGATAAAACTTTACGAAGATCGCTCAAGACAAAAAACTTGTCTGAATAGAATAAGGGAGTTGGCACATCCGAGGTTAATTCTGGTTGGTTTGAGGTGCTCCAAGCTAAACCAGAATTCCCAGAATGATTACCTTGAAGTCCTTCTTTAATCGCAAAAACAGGTGCTTTTTTAGGAGCACAAACAAGAAATACACCCTTTCCAAAGACGGGAGATGGCACCAGCCTCCACCATTCTTGTTTGTGGCCAGGATTCCAAGTGCCCCAGCGCCATATCTCATTGCCATTCTCCGGATCGTGCCCGGTGAGCACATCACCTCCTGCTAATACAAGTTGTTTGTTGTGTGGAATGATTGTGCCGAAAGACTCGAGAGATTCTTTTTTAGCAATAGATATTCTATCTTGCTTCCAAACTGTTTTACCATCTTTTGAATTCATGCAGAGTATGAAAGAGGAGGCATTTGGTTTGCCCCTTCCATGTACCGGTTCATTTCTTTGTAGCACTGGCAGGTAAAGCTTATCTCCAAAAAATGTGGGTGAAGCTGAAAAGGTCCACTGAAAACAAAAATCACCGTAATCCTTCTGAATGTTTCGTCTCCAGAGTTCCAAGCCATTTAAGTTGAAGCATACCAAGTCACCATTCCCATAAAAAAAAGCAACTCTGCTACCATCGGAAACAGGAGATGGGCTCGCATAATTTGACTTTGAGTCAAGTTTGTAATCAAAACCATCCCCGCTTGGGCGATAGCCACTTCCCGCTTCTTTTTGCCACAATAATTTCCCACTTTCCCGATCATAACAAAGAGCAAGAAGTGCTCCTTTTGAGGGAGTGACACCTCCCTCTGATATCAAAATAGAGGATACAAAAACCTTTCCATTCACAATAATTGGACTTGCTGCAGAAGGGCCCGGTAGCTTGGTTTTCCATTTAACCCCATTTTGCTGATCAAAAGATACCGGAAGAAGGCCTGATTCTATGGACGAGCCATTATAATTTGGCCCCCGCCAATTTGGCCAATCCGAAGACTTTAACCCTTGGGAAAATAAGGAGGAACAGGTGAAAAAAAACACCTTCAGGAGCAATAATTTTTTCATAAGGTTAAATATAATTTGCATCATTCAATTCATCGAGAAAAAAGACTGAGATTTATAATTTTTTAAATCCCAACTTCAAAGGAAACATCAAGATTATCATTTCTAAAAAGCAATAATTACTGATCTTCCTCCTTATCTTCTTCAATCCAATCAATCAAAGAAGACAATTCATCACCGGAATCTGTGTAATCACTCACTTCAAATTCCTGTTCGAAATCGGATTGTAATTCGTTGGATAACTTATCTCGGTCCTTTTCCTGAGAATTTCTCTTGATCAATGTGCCCAAAAATATACCACTGAAAATAATTAAAACAGAGAGAAATATGTCCCAGAGCATTTCGTTAATCGAACTGTATGATTGCCTCTCCCATTTCTTTGCTAATGGCAAATAAAGCCTCACCTAAGGCTCTGACTTCATCTCGATTTCCTAGACCATTTATTTTAAAATTCCGCTCGAAAACATTTCTTTTTGACCGGCCATCCTTGTGTTTAATTTCCCAAAATGCCTTAACCTGAATTGATTGGTTTGATATTTTTTCAAATCGATCTACGGTTAACTCGATCTCATGATTTAGGTCAAATTTTTTACGGTGCGGAAAAACCCCATAATTCAAGGTACCAACTATTCTGCTCAGGTTCTGCCCCACTACCCTAGAAATCCCCACTTCGAGTGGTTCCCCCCACCTTTCGTTTTCACGAAACTCAATGACTTCATCATTTGGGCGCTCCACCATTCGGTTATCCTGTAAATACTGAGCAAGGCGAACCTCGTTAACATAAAAACTAATCTCCGGTAATGCCTCTGTTTTATTCGCGTCTTTGCCCGCACTATTGAGGAGATAAAAGTTTGGAATTCGATGATTCGAATCAGGAATAATGCAAGAAATCAGAAACAGTCCGGAGCAGGTTAACAGGAATAAAAGGATGGTTGAAAGCTTCATTCTTCAGCGGTTGGTTTGCCAATGATAAAGGCTTGCGGGCTTCTTTCGATTAAATCAGCCAGATTTTTAAGGGACTTTGCCATCCCAGAAACATCTCTTAGAGTATCGTCTAATTCAAAACGAAATTCGGAGCCAGGCTTAAATAATAGTTCTAAGTCTGCGGCAAGTTTATTTAAATTGAGTAAAGTTTTCTGAGTTTGCTCGGAAGTACCAGTCAAACTTTCACCCAGAGGTACATAACTCTCCTTTAAGGCAAGTAATACACTTCTAAAGCTTTCACTGGTAGTAGTAAATTCAGAAGACACTTTTTTCATATCCAAATCATTCAACCTTTGGGTCGCAACTATGATAAGTTCACTAATTTGCTTACTGAGCTTCTCTAGGTTTATGCTTTCACTCAATTCAGCAAACATCGAGTCCTTGGTGTGTATTTCACAAAACCCATGAAGGATTCTTACATCCTGCTGAGCAAATTCGGTGCTGACTGTATTGAGGTTTATGTAAAGTATTCCTGTGACAAAACTCTCTTGGCTTAACTGACCCACTAGTCTTGGAATTATGGACTTTTTAAAGTCTCCATTAGGTTCAAAAATTTCATTCCCGATTTCCACCATATGCCGAGAAACCAACTTTCGATTTATTTCTATTTGAACAGGCACTGGGCCCTCTTTCAGTGCCTCCCCCAGAAAAAACCTTTCTACTCGGCCAATGCGAACTCCGTTAAAGGTGACCTTACTGCCTTCATGTAATCCGTAAACATTCTCATTAAAAACAAGAACAAATCTCTCATTATTCTCCCTTAAAAAAGATAGACTTCCAGTAAAAAAAGCAAATCCAAGAAGTATTGCAATTGCACCGAAACAAAAAATTCCGACCAGTAACCTATTAATTTGTTTATTCAATTCTTAAAATATTAGATGATAAACGAATAGTCGCAATAAAAGTTTTTTAGGTTTGCCTTCGTAAAAAATCCTGCAGTTGCTGATTCTCTGTCTGATTAAGCAAAGACTTCGGGTCCCCCTTTGCCACCAATGTCTTTTTTTGTGGATCCAAAAATACGGAATCATCGGCTATTTCAAAGATACTGGCTAATTCATGGGTCACCACCACAAAGGTAACTTCGAGATTTGTTTTCAATTCATTAATTAAATCATCCAACCGCTTGGAATTCACGGGATCCAGCCCAGAAGAAGGTTCATCAAAGAAGAGTACCTCGGGATCCAAAGCCATTGCCCTGGCAATGCCTGCCCTCTTTCGCATTCCACCACTTATTTGGGCAGGATAAAAGTCTTCGAATCCAGAAAGGCCAACCAAGCTCATCTTATATCGGCCCATATCTTCAATTTCGGCAGTCGATAATGAAGTATGACACTCAAGTGGAAGGCAGATATTTTCCAGAACTGTCATAGAGCTCCAAAGAGCACCCCCCTGGAAGAGCACTCCAAATTCACTAAGAAGCTTTTGTCGATGGCTTTTCTTAACACTCAATAAATCTTGGCTCTTGTATGAAATCCGACCTTCCTTTGGATCCAATAAACCAATCATCGATTTAAGTAGAGTGCTTTTCCCGCAACCACTCCCTCCCATAACCACCATGCAAGACCCTTTCTCTACTTCAAAAGAAACCTTCTCTAAAACCTTATATGAACCATAGCTTAAACAAAGATTTTCGACTGAAATGATTGCTTCTTTTTTGTTTATCATCTTACCGTAGCTCAAGGGCACTGAATATAATTTCAAAAACCGCATCGGTGACTACGATCATTGTGACCGCAGTTACAACTGAGGAGGTCACAGATCTACCAAGGGAAACGGAACTATTCCCTGTATGAAGACCTTTAAAACATCCTACCAAGCCAATAATTAAGCCAAATGCCAGACTCTTAAGCAGTCCAGAGAATACCTCCCACATTCCGCTTATGGATGCTTGTGTTTGCTCAATGTAATGACTAACGGAGAAATCCATTATCTGAGTGCCAACCGTCAACCCACCCAGCATGCCAACGATATCGGCGTAAATAGTCAGCATAGGGGTCATAATAAGCAAAGCTAGGGTACGTGGAAGGACTAAGAATTCCATGGGAGAAAGGCCAAAAGTACGAAGGGAGTCGAGCTCTTCATTCAACTTCATGCTTCCGATTTCTGCTGCAAAAGAAGCGCCGGTTCTACCTGCCATAATAATGCCAACCATAAGGGCTCCCATTTCCCGAACCATTGCCAGGCAGACTAAATCAGCGATGTAAATTTTGGCATTAAATTTTTCTAATTGCACACTGCCAACAAAAGCCATGGTTAGACCAGTTAGAAAACTGATCAAGGTAACGATCGGAAGGGCAGCTGCCCCACATTGGCGGCATTCCGTGATTAAATCCCGAATCCGCATTTGAGTTTTCAGCAAGGGAAGCATCAAGAGCGAAATGATCCAAGCTCCTAAAAAGTTGAACGGGCTTGAAAACCGATGGCAAAATGGCTCCCACCAGTCTAAAAAAGATCCGGATACCCTTGAGACAGAGGAATCCTTGGTGCTTTCAACATGATCAGATCGAAGGTCGATCAGTTTATTGAGTTTTTCGGGAAAATCTCCATCCACTTCAATACCATTCTTCAATAAAACTTTCTTTTTGGAGGATATAAAGGCAACCAGCCTAGAATCCCAGTTTACCTGATTGTGAACTTTCAGTTTTATTTGGTTTACGGCAAGCTCTTGATCAAAGAACGAATGCCAAGTTTGGTTAACCGATTCCAAATCTCCACCTGTTGAGATATTCCAGTCTCCCGTAAAATGACAAACTGCCTGAGAAGAACTTATTTCGAAATGCAAAGAAGGATGAACAGGTTGATCTTGCCTGAATGTTTTTTTTCCCTTTGCATCATCGCTCATTAATTTTAAATTATTTACTAATTCCTAAGGAACCACAATGCCAATTAGAGCAATCATGTTCGACCTTGATGGCACCTTGATCGATCAATTCGAAGCGATCCATAGAGCCTTCAGTCGCGTACTTGTATCCATGAATTTTGCTGAGCCTTCTTTTGAGCAAGTCAAACGAGCAGTGGGCGGGGCTTCAGACACAACCATGGCAAAGCTTGTTGGAGCCGAAAATGCAATGGAAGCAGTCAGAAGACTTCGGCCAATTTTCGAAGAGGAAATGCTGTCTGGACTTCACCCCCTTCCTGGCTCAATTGAGATTCTAAAGTATTGTAAAAAAAATCATCTTCCTACTGCGGTTCTTACCAATAAACATGGACCCCACGCCAGGGCAGCATGTGATCACCTGAATTTCTCACAACTCCTGTCTTTTACCATTGGAGCGAACGATACCGAGTGGAAAAAACCAGATCCGAAGCTCAGTTTATTTGCACTCAAAAAACTTGGCACCTCATCAGAGGAGACGCTGTATGTAGGAGATTCCCCATATGATTACGAAACTGCCAAGCAAGCTGGAATGCAATCTATCCTGATCCCAACCGGGACACACACGAGACAAGAGTTAACCGAATTAAAGGAGGTAAATGTTGCAGGGGACTTGACTGAAATAATGGAAACAAAATTACCTTCCATGCTTTAAAATCCCTGAACTTGTGGTTGTCTTAATGAAGAATGAGCCTTCGCCCTTAAAATATTGACTTAAAAAACTGTCATAATTAGGATTTTATCATAACCCTATCTTAGTATGATTAACTATAAAATCGATGATAGCTTAGAGCATCCTAAGCTAGAAATAACAGAAGATGAAATCAAAGCTCTTGCCCGATCCGTGGTTAAATCCAAAACATTGTGCAATTCTGCTGTGATTATTACTGCTTGCGATGAACAATGGAAACTTTGGAATCATTCTGAACCTCTTGATCAATATTTGTTTTACCGAGCTTATTCTGTCCACCAACTCTTAAGGAGTGGGCAATTTAGGGGTCACAATATATTTATCCATCTCGAAGGTTTTTATGAATGTTCTTCAGATTCCCTTCATGATTTGCTCCAAAATAGAATCAAATCAGAATTTAAAGTTTTTTCTCCATCAGAAAGATTAAACCGGGACATAATCAAACAATTTAAGGGAATTTGCCAAGCACTCGAACTTAAAACTAGGATAAATCGTGTGACGGATGAATTCCTTGCTGCATCTACTCAACACAGCGTCGATCAAATTCACAGATCCTTTCCTACCCAGCAAATTCATCTCAAAAAGAATATTGAATCGTCTGAAACCAAAGGGATTTTAAGCCGAAAGATTCAAAAGATATTGAGTGATTCCCCAGAAGATTTCCTTTACCAAGCGATAGAAGAAATTAAGGGCAAGGATACGAATCCCTAATTCCAACAGGGAGGACTTGCCGTTATAGCATCAACCATAGCGAAACTTGGTAAACCATGGTCTTTTCGAACTAAGTTTCTTTTATCTACCCTGATAATCTCTTTGTTTTTCCCAAGTATTGGGGTTTATCTAGTCCTTAAAGGTGAATTGGATTTTGCCAAAAGGCTCATTCGAGAAAACTTAGTCGAGCAAGTAAATGCCTTTGAAGATACCCTGACCCCTTCTATTTTATTTGATGACTCCATCACTGCTCAGGAAATCATCAAGACTATATCTTATAATCCTCTCATTAGCGGAGTAGCTTTATGGAAAAGAAACCTAGAGCCAGAAGGGAATTCTGAATCATATGCCCTGTTTGCCTCTTCGGAAAATTACAGTCCGAAATTGGACCGAATCGTGGGGGAAAAGTGGAGTACCAAAACAGTTACGATTACCAAAATGATTGGTAACCAAGGCAACATCCTTGGATATTTTTCACTCTCAAGATCTTTGAGTGATTTGAATACAAGGAAGGATAAATTTATTGGTTTTGGACTTCTTTCTTGGCTCGTGATCATTGTTGTTGTGATTGTGACGCTCTGCTATCAAATTTCGCTTACTCGACCTATTCAAGAATTGATACAAGTAGCAGAAAACATCTCTACTTTCAAAGATTACAGCATTCGAGCTCGGCAATTGTCAAATGATGAATTTGGCAGACTTATTAAAATATTCAACCAAATGATGGATTCTCTCAATTCCTCCGATCAGAAGTTGCGTGAAGTGAACAACGACATGGAAAATAAGGTGAAACTCAGAACCAAGGAATTATCGAGTTCCAATAAGAAACTGATTCAGGAAATGGAACAACGAGAAAAAGCTCATAATGAGCTTTCAAAAATGAGAGAGAAATTTAACCGACAAGAGAATTTAGCCAATGTAGGACAAGTCTCTTCCAATATTGCACATGAGCTTAGGAATCCTATGACTGCCATCCGTAATTCGGTTTATTTTTTAAGAAAACATTTCATTACGGACCAAAAAGCACTTAATCACCTAGAAGTTATTGATAGTCAATTGAGCCAAAGCGATGAAGTCATACAAAGATTACTTGAGTTGACTAAAGGTGGGAAGATTAAGCTTAAAATCACTGACTTGCGGAAAATTGTCCACGGCGCTTTCTACATTTGTTCTCCACCCGGTAATATACAGCTCAAAGTTAATCTTGAGAATACAACCAAAGAAGTCCGACTCGACCCACTTTTGTTTAGACAGATTTTAACTAATTTGTTCTCTAACTCCATCCAGGCCATGCCTCAAGGTGGATGGATTAGCCTGTCTGCCACACAAAAGGAATCAAATATTGAAATTCGGGTTACCGACAATGGCGAAGGAATTCCAGAAGAATCTTGGAATAAAGTTTTCGACCCACTTTATACAAATAAAAAAGACGGAATTGGACTTGGACTTTCCATATGCCGCGAACTTACTGAACGCCATAATGGTAGCATTACCATTGAAACAAGCTCCCAGATTGGTACCACATTTTTAATCCTCCTCCCCGCACCTAGCCTTATTTTAGCATAGTGACCGATTCTAATTAAAAGCCTGTGATGGAAGCAACAAGACCAAACCGAGTACTGGTTGTGGATGATCATCCTGCAATCAGGGAAACGATGAACGATATCTTAAACGAAGAGGGTTTTGATACCCAAATCGCAGCCGATGGGAAAGAGGCACTCGATTTGTGCCTTTCTAAAGACTTCGACTTCGTTCTGATTGATATCCAAATGCCTGAGATGAATGGGGTCGAAGTGCTCAAACAGCTCAAGGAACAAAATGTAAAATGTCCTAAGTTTATTTTTTTCAGTGCCTATAGCACACAAGAATTACAGGATCTGGCCAATTCTTTAGGGGCTTATGCCTTCCTCAAAAAACCAATTAAAGTCGAAAAAATTCTTAATTTGATCCGCTTAAAGCGGAATATTTCCATTCTCATTCATTTAAAGGATGACGATTTACGGCACCGCATTTCTGATCTCTTGGAAGAAAAAGGATATATGGTTAGCCGAACCAGTTCCCATGATGATGCACTTATTAAAATTCGCCAAATTAATTATAACTGCATCGTTTTTGATTCTGATTCTCCAAGTATTGAACAGGAAGTTATTAAAAATACCATAAAATCCCTCGATTCGGATACTTTGTGCATCGAGACCAATGAAGATGATGATATGAAAAAATTATTGAAGACTATTTCCTTTCAACTGGATGATAGCCAACCCGTTTTTAATTAATCGTTCTTTAATTTCGGCATATCTTATGCAAAAGAAATCATCCTTCAACTATCGGGGTGAATAAATAAATGAGTTTTTAGCGGGACGAGATCAAAAAGTTCGACCGCATCAAGATTTGCAACTTGTAAACAACCGGAACTAGCTGGTCTACCCAAGTTTTCTTCATGATTTGTACCATGAAGATAAACATAGCGGGCAAAGGAATCAACGGACCCACCTCGATTAATTCCCTCTTCAAGACCCTCCAGCCTCAATATTCGGCTAGTGATTAAATGCTTTTGCTGCTTTTCGGGCGAACATTCTGAATACTTCAAACCAATGGGCTCTCTCCCCTCAAAAACCATACCCACTGGTTGCTTTGCCCCGATTTTCTGGTTTACTTGATGCAAGCCCCAAGGCGTACCCAAAGAGTTCTCAACACAAGAGGGTGGATTCTTCGAACTTGACATTTGGTATACCTTGTCGCTTTTCCCATTAATGAACAATGCGATGATTTGTAACTTGATCGACGCAATCAAGACGGGATTCGTTTGTTCCATCTTCAAAGCATTCACTGCTTTTTCATAAACTTCTAATAAACCTTTTACATTCATTGAAAAAATATCGTATCGGAATCGTAGGCGCAACTGGTGCCGTTGGACAAGAAATTATTCATCTACTCGAAAAAAGAGAATTCCCAGTGGCGGAGGCTAGGTTGCTGGCTTCCTCGAGGTCAGCAGGCCTCGAAATGGATGCGTGTGGAAACCGTGAAAAGATCATCGAAACCACTCCCGATTCATTTAAGGGGCTAGATATGGCCATTTTTAGTTCCGGTTCTGACATCTCAATTAAATATGCTGAAGATGCCCGTAAGCAGGGTTGTGTTGTGATTGATAACAGTTCCGCCTTCCGAATGGATCCCCAAGTTCCGCTGGTCATTCCAGAAATCAATCTTTCGGACCTAGAAGACCACAAGGGCATAATAGCTAATCCAAATTGCTCCACCGCAGTTACCTTAATGGGTCTCTATCCTCTCCATAAAAGGTTTGGCCTAAAAAGGTTAATCACATCCACCTACCAAGCCGTTTCTGGTGCTGGTGCTGCAGGGCTTACGACATTGCTTAACGAATTGGACGAAAACCCAACCAGTGAACCAAACAATCATGACTCACCTTTCCCTTATCCAATCGCATATAATTTAATCCCCCACATTGATGACTTCCGGGATGACGGCTACACCAAAGAGGAATTAAAGATGAGAAATGAAAGCAGAAAAATCCTTGGCCTTCCAAAACTGCCGGTTTCCTGTACTTGCGTCCGGGTTCCGGTTAAAAGAGCACACTCGATTTCTGTAAATGCAGAGTTCCAGACTTCCGTCAATGTTCCGGATGCCCGCAAAGCTATTGAAAGCTTTGCGGGAGCCGAACTCTGGGACATCCCTAATTCAGGAAGATACCCTATGCCCCTTGGTTATGCAGAAAAGGAAGATTGCGGGGTCGGACGCTTGCGGATTGATCATGCCCTACCAAATGGCTTGGCTTTCTGGGTTGTTGGGGATCAACTCTGGAAAGGGGCAGCATTGAATGCTATTCAAATTGCTGAATCCTTGGTGAAGCGACAGTGGTTGAAATTCGTAAGCTAAAAATTGGCAAACAACCTGCTAAACTTGTTGCATGAATCCAATTCTAGCAAATAGCCTCGTAAATGTCGGAAAATCATTAATTGATCAATTATCGATACCACCCCCTTCCCAGTACAAAGTGGGGAACAAGACTTTTTCTGCGGAACTTGACAATGTGGCTTCCACCACTCACATTAACCAATCCACCAATTCTCTTCGCCAGAAACTCATGCAGGATCCAGCCATCCAATCCTTTCTTTCCAACAACGCTGGAAATGAAATCTATTTTCAGAAAAGAGCAGATGGAAGCAGCCAAATTCTTTCATCCTCCGGAGATGCTATTACAATCTTTCGTGATTCTCCTACCAATACTTTGATTCATCAGTATTTCAACCAGTGTGTTCGTGAAGGAGTTTGCCAGTCCGTACATCGTCCGGGCACGGTTCTGTTAAAAGAATAATTTCCTTTTTTCCAGATCGTTAAAATTGAAATCCCTTTTCGATAGTACCATTGGCTAGATGAAAAAACCCTCTGATTTCCTACTCATCGAGAGGATCAATCAGTGCCCTAAACTAGCTTCGCTCAAGAGTATCAACGACACCTTGAAGGATCTACTGGACTCCGAGGATAGTTTTGTCAGCCAAATTGCTGAGGTTATCCGGTTGGATCCATCCCTTACAACCCGAGTTCTTGACTTGGTAAACTCGATCTTTTTTGGAAGCAAAGATAGTGCACGAATTTCCGGAGTGGAAGAGGCCTCGATCTTTCTGGGTCTTAATCGAATTCGAGACTTAACCGCTGCCACCCCTGTGATTGAAGAGATCTTTAAACTGGGTAAGAAAAGCTCTTCTTTCCCTTGGGTAGACTTCTGGAAACACAGTATTGGAACGGCTATTTTAACCCGTGAAATTCTATCTTTTGCGGAGGAAGAATTTGAGCATGAGGCAGATTATGTTGCCGGATTACTTCATAACCTTGGCATTCTTATCCTTGCTATCACTTTCCCCGACCACTTTTCAGAAGTCTATAAAAAAGAATACAAGTCATACCTCGAACTCCTTGAAACCGAGAAGGAAAGAATCGGGTGGGATCATGCCAAGATCGGAGCTTATTACCTCTGGAATCATCACATCTCCGAAGAAGTGGTGGATTCCATTCACTGGCATAACCAACCATCCGAAGCGAAGGCCAGCCCCAAACTTGCATCCGCCATTCAAATCGCCGATCACATTGTTCGGCAACTCGGGACTTGTGGGATGGAAAATTACCCGGTCAATTCTGACGATGATAATATGAAACTGGAAGGCTGGACGATTTTATTTGGAGATAATCCAGAGTCAGAAAACATTAAGTCCCAGCTAAAATCAAGCCTCGAAAGACTTGGGCAAACCCTCAACGGGGTAATTTAAAAAGTGTGATTCAGCTTTACGGTTTGACCCACTGATCTTCACGAGCTGCTTTTGCCACCTTTAAGGCTCCAATGGCTACGAACGGTTTGATTTCGCGGGAAGAAACCCGTACTTCAGGATCTTCATACCCGTCATCGGCAAGCATCCTCTGCAATTCTTGATCAAAATTACGAATTCGACTCCCCCCACCGGTCAGGATAATATTTTGCAACATGGCAAATACGGACTGGGGAGAAGCGACCGCGATGATTTCTTTAATCGAGGAAAAGACTTCGTCCAGTAATTGATTACAGGCTTCCCCTACCTGTTTTCCAATTTCAATTTTTCGCGGTTTCCCCTCCACAGGCACCTTGACCCGGGCACCAGATTCAATCTCTCCAACATAGGAATAGGTTTCCTTAAATTTACGGACCATGGACAGGGGAACATCCACTTCGGGATAGGCCTCCCGCATCGACTTGTCCAGGGATACATCCACCTCATTACCCGCATAGGGAATACTCAATAAATCCTCTGCTTTCGGGAAATATCCCTGCACAATACAGAAATCAGTGGTTCCCGCTCCAATATCAACGAATAGAGAGTTTCCAACCGGATCTTTATAATCCGGATCTTCCAGCTTGCTCTCATCCCTCATTCCCAAAGCGGCCAAAAAGGGCTCGGGGATGAATAAAATTCCTTCAAAAGCACCCTTTGAAGCTTTCTCTAAATTGGACTTGGCGTCCGCATCTGCACCCGCAGGTAATCCAATCACGCAATGAACCAAATTCTTTCTCTCCGGATCAATCTTTTCACGAATATAGGACAAAAAGGATCGGGTCGCATCCACATCCTGGATGACGCCATCATTTAGGGGGTATACCAAGCGCAGATGTAATTCATTGGCCAAGGCTTCCTCCCCGTGTAACATCTTGGCATTACCGGGTAAGATTCCCGCCAAAATTCCCTCCTCTGGGTAGCCGACCAAAGTAGGGACTAAAATGCCCTCACTTTCGTTCGCATTGGCCTTGCTTAGCTTGGTAAGAATAAAAGTATTCAAGGTACCCAAGTCCAAGCCGATATACATTTTGCGCTTTTTCGGACTGGTTTCCTCCGCGTCATCTACATTTTCTGGGGACTCTTCTGTCATGTTAATTCGGAAATATTCTAGATATCAATTTGAGACTAAAATGGAAGTGAATGCAACTACTGGTTTTCAATCGACTCATGAATCCTTTTCGAAAGACAAAACCTGATCAATCATTTTCTCAATTTCATCAAATTTCAATCCCATTCCACGGGGTGGATCAAGTTTTTCCTCTACAACCTTCTCGATTACCTCTTCGGTCAGCTCTTCCACCTCCTTGACAGGTTCAGACTTTTCAACCGCCACTGGATTCTTAGAATTTTCAGGAGTGGGAGAAAGGGATACCTGCTTCAATAAATCTTGTACTTGGGCAACCACTCCACCCAGTTCCTCACGCATCAAACTTGCCAACCGGGTCTCAAAGCGACCCGCAAATAAATCAAATGCAGTGGCTAATTCATCTGCCCGGGCGGATTCGTCGTCAAACATCTCCTTGAGCTTGGCCTTCTTTTGAGCAGGCTCTAAATCACTCACTTTTGCCCAACCCACCACCAAGGCAGGGATTTCATCTTTTAGCACTTGAATCGCACCCTCCTCATCTCCGACCAACCTGCGTACACAAGCTCGGCGAAAACCAGCCTTCAAGGCTTCTAAAGGGGATAATGCACTGGAGGAAGAACTCATGGTAAATCGTATCGAATAATCACTCCTTACACTTCACACAACCAAATTGTCCAATTTATTGATCCACAATGCCTGCTTCTATGTGCGCGATTAAGCCGAGGACCCGTTTTCTTTCCAAACCCATATTGGACTCTAGAAATTCCATCATATCCTGAGCCAAAGGGGCGGAAAAAGATTCTCCTCCTGCATGATCAAAGCCGAGCCATTCCCCATGCAGGGCTTGCCTCCTCATCCCCAGCGTTTGGATCCATTCCTCCTGCCATCCCTTCTCACAAAATTCCAAATAGATTTTTTCATCCGGACCATACAGTTTTTCACCCACCAATTCATACCCCGCCCACTGGGCATGAGCCCGAATTTGATGCTTTCTACCGGAAAAGGTTCGGATCCGGCAAAAACTATACTGGTTTGATAATGCAATCGGCTCAAATATCGTCTCTGCCTTCTTTGCTTTTTTACTATTTTTCAGCAGCACCCTTTGTTTTACAAAAACTTCACTATCCGGATCATTCCCAAGAAAATTGGAAACTTCTACTTTCTCTTGCATTTCACCCCTTAAGATCGCTAGGTATCTACGCTTTACCCTCTTCTCTTCAATTGCCTTTTGCCAATGACTTGCTGCCTTCTTATGCTTTGCCAAAAGCACCACCCCACTGGTTTCCCGGTCCAATCGGCTAGCCAGATGAATGGAGTCAACCCCGAGGTACTCCTTGGCCGCTCCCACCAAACTGGAAAAAGGCCCATTCTTTGACGGGTGGCAGACCAACCAGCCCGGTTTATCCAGAACCAGAACATCTTCATCTTCATAAAGAATCCATTCCCTTAGTTCATTCAGGTTTACCAGAGGTGCAATATCCGGTTCCAAATTCAGATTCCCGCAGCTCTTTTGCATTGGTTGAAGAAATTAAGAAAAATAAATTGAACTTTTTTTGGCATTCGCAACATTTTTGTGCCAAGTTGAGTTCGTTTGTCTATTGCAAGCAACTAAAATCATTAACCCATACAGTATATTAACGCATATGAAGAATAATCTAATTCTCTCCGGTGTTCACTTTGATCTTAAAGAAGGCCATAAAAGCCTAGTTTCCGAAAAAATGGAAAAGATTTT
>CESN01026059.1_pt1 | contig 23961 bp, 21 predicted proteins | sample 531181 | NCBI WGS metagenome assembly CESN01 (sample SAMEA2621990, study PRJEB7988) | marine metagenome | isolation source: saline water (ENVO:00002010), including
TTTCGAAATCCGAGTGAGTTCATCCAAGCTCGGACTATTTGGACTCCAGTCGTCCTTGGCCTTTCTTGTTTCCTGTTCGGATTGTCGGATCTGGGACGCCTGAGAAGTTGTTGCATTTCCTGGCTCGAAGAAATGTTTTCGTTCAATTTCACGATCGAAGACTTTTCATTCTCCACATCGAGGGTGAGTTGTAGAAGAGAACAGATACAGTCATTGATCATATCGGTTGAGGGAGGGCAGTTTGCCTTGCCGGAATATATAATTCCGAGAAAAGCAGGATCCCTAAGTAAAGGAACAATGGGGATGGCATGGGTAAACTCCCTTCCCCTGTTTCTTAGATGAATTCGTAGTGGAGACTCTGAACCATCCCCAAAGAGTCGAAAATTGGAATATTCTCTTCGGGATATATCTTCCATTGAATGGATATACATCGGGTTTACTCCAGGTTTCCTTGAACTTGTCCGATTTGAGATTTCTAACCTCTTTAAATTATTCCTTGAGAAAAGCAGCAGAATACGCTCAAGTTCAAGGAGTCCACTTCTTTGCAGGGTGATATATTCACTTCCCCTAAGCAGGTTCTCGCTCATCCTCTTACTAGTCGAGGACTCGGAGAAGATCTGCTTTGTAATAGACCTGGGTCCATTTTTCAAAGATTTAGCTTCCAAGGCATGTGAGTCCGATGCATCCGGCACAGGTCTGCCGATCTTGACCGGTACCTGATGCATCGAATCCTCACAACTAGGTTCTGTGTGAAAAGATCGCATGTTAGATATTAAGTAAGTTTTATAATTTGATTAATAATTGAAAAAGTATGGTTTTTATTAAGGGTAGGCATAAAATGGTTAGAAGCTCATGAACTCGGCTAGGGGTAAGTGACTACAATTCGAATTTGACCTCTTCGACCGATTTGACCTGAGAACGGATGAAACGGAGTTAGCTTGATTAGTCATGCAATGGTCCTCTCCTTCCATAGAAATTTGGTATGGTTTCAGATCACTGGTATCCGGTGGATCTGAGAGGTGACGCTCCTGAATCCGCTCCAACTTATCGAGCATCGAAAGGGGAGGTGATGTACCTACAACTTTCGGTTTCTTCTCATGATTGGGTAAGGAAACAGAACCAGTGCCTTGCTCTAGGGTTCTGTTAGGCAATGTTATAAAATTATTTTTGATTAAAGTGCTACTCATGTATTTTCCTCCTTGATTGCTTCCACCGATCTTCCTGTTGGTCGAGCCGGGAATACAAGTGATCTCACTCCCTTGAATAAAATCCAGTTATGCGATTTCATTAGGCAATTCAGGTTCCTTGGATGTCGTAAATGATGATTCTTTCTCATCCGGCATAAAGTCTGGTTAAATTGGGTGGTGTTTGAATTGTGCTTCCTAGCAAAGCTGAATGAACACATCCATCTCTTGGCTGGTCATCGAAAAGGCCCGGGTGAAAGAACTTATCAGCTAACCAGCGTTCAATGGCTTCTCGCCTTACGGTGTAATCTCTTCTTTGCATAGAAAATATGGTTTTGAATCGGTTTCGGGTATCCGTCTTGACTCAGCACTCTCCAAGATTGGGATAATGCTTTGGTAAGTATCCTTCGGGAAAGAGAAAACAGTCTCAACATATGTTCTTTTTGACCGCATAAGATCAGTCTTCCAAATGGGCTTGTAGCTCAACATAGACAACCCCTTTCCATCTTTGAGGAATATGGTTCTTGAGCCAGTTGTTCATCAACTCCTCCCTCTAAATCGACAGGGAAAGCCGAAAAGGAAGAGGGGGATCTTCCGCATGGAAGCAGTTGCTGCTGGGTTCCATGCGGAATGATTCTTCTGCAATACGAGCTTACCATAATAAGATCCGGACAAGTTTTTTGTAGCCTCTATGAGTTATGAAATGCATCGCTCTAAGATTAGTTCTTGCTCCGTGGGGTTCTTGTTATCCTAGGATGGTGAGGGCGATATTGGTGAGTTGGTTTGCTTGGGCAACCATTGCCGCAGAAGACTGCACCAGTACATTTTGCCTTGCAAAACGAGTCGATTCCAGTGCGATATCCGCATCCATGATCCGGCCATGAGCAGCCTCTAAGTTGGTCTGGTTTTGGATAAGCAATTCACTGGTCATATTTAAACGGTTTTGCTCGGCCCCATTTTCTGCTCTTGCATCTGCAACTCTCTCAATCAAGTCTGTGAAAGTACCCATGGAGACAAACATAATGCTCTGGAGGAAATTCTCCTCCGTGTAGATTTCATTTGTCATGTATGTATCGATTTCAGCTTGGCTGACGAATTTGTCGGCTTCTGTAAAAGTTACTCCACCTGCTGCTCCTTGAAGTCCTGCAAAAGTAGTGCCAAGATTGGTCCAATCAGCATTAGAGTCAGCATGTCCTGGAAGTGCAGGATCACTTATTTCAGTCCAGTTTGCAGAATCTGCTGCGAAAGTTGCACCATTTGAAGTATGCCCGGCAGTTGATTTGTAAAATTTACCACTGTCTGTGATCACATCTGTTGTTGCGTAGGCTGTGCCGTCAACATATCCCGTGGTCGTAGTTGTAATCGTAGCCCCAGTATTCTCATAGTAGCTTCCATCGGCAGAGTTATAGACGATGGTACCACCTGCGTAACCTGCAGCAGCACCTGCTGTCGTCCAAGCGTTGACTGCCTGAGTTGCTTGATAGGCGATTCCGCTTTCGAGGACATAATCACCCACTGCAATAGCACCTGCAGCAAATGCAGTTGCATTGAGGGCATCATCACTTTTGTACATAACATCGATGATCGCATTAGTTGCGCTGTTATCGGTCCAGTCATCGGAATTAGCACTGTTTACATTTCCAATATTGATGAAACTTCTTTCACCCAATAAGTCACTGTTGTTTGCCTGCTCATCATTTAACTTTTGGGCGGCAATGATGGCAGCAGCAGTTTGAGTGATAAAGGTTGTGTCCAGTCCTCCAAGAGAGAGCAGGTATTGAAGATTTACGGTATTCAGGGAAATGTTTCCGTCTTGTTTTACCCCATCTGCAGTAGTTAAAATATTGCGTGAGAAAGTTTGATAGGCACGGCCAGTGGCGTCGAACACCGTATTATTTTTGTCCAAGGTTGGACGAAGATCGGGTGGGTTGTTAATCGACTGGGAACGACTCATCGAGAATAGGCTTATGCCATTGAATTTCTCGTGATACATTTGATTCATCTGTTTTTGTAATTCGATGAATTCTTTGGAATAATTCTCAATGTCCTGAGTATTTTTGGTGACATCAGATGCCATCGTTCGTAGTTCCGCCATGCGGTCCACGAGTTTGGCCATGGTATTGAGGGCACCATCTTGTACTTGAAGGTACGAGATTCCATTTTGGATATTTTGACGAACTGCTTCAGTACGATCCAGTTTGGATGCTAGTTTATTAGCGACGGATAGTCCGCCGGCATCTTCTGATGGATTGGTGATTCTTTTACCCGAAGATAATCGGGCAAGACTCGTCCTGAGTGCGTCATTCGCACGGGATAGGTTAAACGAAGCTACAGTGGCAGTCGTATTACTGTTTACTACAATCGGCATTTTTTATTCCTCCTTGATTTTGTTTAAATATCCATACATCCGTGTATGGATTATTGGGTTTAGGGTTCCGGGATTTCCGGTTTTGTTTATTTTCACACAAATAGATAAAGTTGTTTTCACTGAAAGATTCTCCTAGTTATTTCGATTGGGTCTCCGTAAGGGTCCGAGTTTCGGATCGCTTGGGAATCGGGGAAGGGTCCATTTGCCCCCCTGATCTACTTCGGTAAGCTTCCGGAATACTCCATGAAGTCGGTCCTTTAAATTTCCCCAGAGCAGACGGTTTTCGATACAATGGGTTCGCCATTCATCAAAGGCTCGGCGGATTGATGCCGAATCCAAGAAGAAATCCTTGGAGTCACCATGAACTTTTCCTTTTAAGACAGTCTGCATGCCAGGAAGACTAAGATCCGGTCGGGTAATATTTATACCTTCCCAATCACCACGATTGGGAACGGCAATAGTTACTGCTTTAGAAGGACCATTGGCAAAGAGTGGAGTATCTGCGTAAACAAATTGTGAAATTTCACGAATACATGCTTTGGCAATCTCAAGATCCCGTTGGGCTCTCTCACGAACGGAGATGTCAGCCTTGGGAGCCTTGCAAGTGTTTAGAGAAAGGGAGATATCTGCGAGCTTGCCTCCAATTTTCGCAAGCCCAAGTTCCTGCTGATCCACAATTTTAATCCCGGCTTCCAAGTTGGATGCAACCGATTCTAAGATCGCAGCTTCTCTGGGTTTCACTTCCAGATGGGTAGATCCGGATCCAGTTACCATTCGCTCCAGAAACGGGAGTTCGGTATCCGGGCGAACAACCCGGCCCCCGACCAGTACTTTGGCGAAACCAGCGGGCCCGGATGGTATTGGTTTCGTACTTGGTTTGGTTGTTGATAAATGTTTCATAGTCATTAACTGGATCTTGGTAATAGAGATGAATAGGGAGTGATGGGTCTGTAAAAATTGATTGGAGTCGAAACTCTGTCGGTATAATTTACTTCCAGAGTGTGGTCGGAAAGAAGGGTTAGGAAGTTCATGCCTCTATGCCTATTCAAGAAGCAAAAGATGTGATCTTTCTGAACGACACCATGGAAATCGAAGCGTGCATGTATCCATGCATACATTCTATAAATGTAGGAAAACATTATCTTGTAAATAATTGTATAATAATAATATGTGGTAAAATATTAATTAATTTGTAAAATATGCTTAATATTTAGATTAGACTTACCCGTTGATGAAGGTTGGTATGAATCAAAAGGAATGTTATAGTGGAGGATTGGAGCTCAACTGGTTGGTTAGGAGTCGAGTATTTACCTCATGAGAACTATATTTTTTGACTGATCGCTCTCAGCGGGATCGTATTACTGTATTGCTTGAGTTATAAGAATTGGTGGGACAGCATTCGGTGGATCACCAGAACAGCTGCTTAAATATTGGGTTCAGAATTAAATATTGGTTATGTTTAGTATAAGGGGTTCACTTCATGGTCTTGAATCGAGCAAGAGGGTTATCCCCAAGAGATTCATCGATTTTGAGTTTATTTTTGTTGAATGAAAAACAAGGGGGCAACCGGACATCACCTAATTGCATCCCCATAAAAGGATCAAAAGACCTAGGGCTCTTTAGGACCCGATAAATGTCACCGTATGAAGGGTTCTTACCCAGTGACTTACTGTGTAGTTTGTTTTTACTTCGTGCCATTATTCTTAGAAATAGAGTTGTAATATTGCAATTTGGCTGTCGATGGATGTATCCGGAGGGACTTTGCATGTAACCAACGGCAGTTTTGACTTAGGGTTCGTAAGCCATTGCGTACACTTGGTATGCATGCCGAAGAGGCATGTGCATCATGGTTTGCCGTAGTAATCTGTAGGATTATCGATGAAATATCTCCTTTGGTTGGATCTCCACCAGATCCTGTGACCTCCGTGTCCCGCAGCAGGGGATCTGGAGGTAAAGATATAGTACGGGGAGGAGAAACCGCGGCATAAGTGCATGAGATTGTCGCTTGCTTACTATTCATGATACCTTTCGATAATTCGATGCAGTAGATGAGTCCTGGGCTTGGATTGGTGATATAGGGAGTATTTCACTTCCGGCTCACCAGCTAAGATACCAGTAGGGTGCGACTCGGCTTGCTTGTTTATATTGATTTTTGAAATTGGATTGGATCGACGCGAAAATAAGCATGCTCCTGGTTTAGGGAAAGATGGAGGTGGGTGTACCCATCTTCGATTACCTGAATGAACCTCGGTTGAGCGGTCTCTCATTGAAACAGGTTCGGAAGATCTCGACCTTCTTGCATGCTTTGCGTGCGAATTTGAACCAATGGCAAGAAATTGAAAGTGCCTCTGACCCGAGATGCTTGCCTGAGAACCCGGAATGGGAGAATGAAATTCATTTTGTGTATGGTTGAAGCTATCCAGATCTAATCCAGACCTTTTGGATCGAATTCTATACTCTGTTTTCTGTGCAAGGTGGTTGTTGGGGTTTCGAGCCTTTTTCCTGCCATACTCGTATTTGCTTGGATTGGTTCCTTTCGTAGTCTTGACAACAAGGGAGGGGGTGCCCCAGGTACCGTAGTCAATCGGTACCTGGGGCACAAAGTGAGCCTGAACAGAAAGACCAATCATTTTCCTTTCAGTGCTCACTCCATAATCCTCCCTTATAGTCAAATCTTTGATGATTTAGATGGTACTTGGCCTAATCTTACTGAAGAAGGCTAAGTACGATGTTGGACAACTGGTTGGCTTGGGTCACCATCGAGGCACCGGCTTGCAGAAGTACATTCTGCTGGGCCATCTTGGTAGACTCATATGCCATATCAGCGTCCATAATTCTTGAGGTGGCAGCTCCGAGATTGATCTCATTCTCTTCGAGCATACGATTGGCGTATACCAGACGGGATTGAGTGCCTCCATTTACTGCCCTTACATTCGACAAGGTTTGGATGTAGTCGACGAAGTCAGCCACACTGAAGTGCTCCAGTCCATTGGAGTTGTTGAGCAGATCCTTGTTGTTGTCCGCATCGGCATCCACATGGCCACCATTCATGGCAATATTTGGATCCGAAGTGGTTGAGTAGAAATCATCCAATGTACCGAAGATTCCATCATTACCGGCATTAATGCCGCCATAGAACTGGTCATCTGCGGAATTGTAGATTTCATCCCCTGGGGGCAACGGTGCATCGGTGCGTCTTTCAACTGAGTTGGTTCGTACTGTTCCAGTATTCGGAAGACGGTCCACGAAACTGAGGTCTTGGTTCGGGCGATAGTAGATGCCTTCGGGGAGGTCTGCCCCACCTCCGCCTCCAATGTTATCAACATACATAGGAAGCTCACGAATCGCACCAAGACGAAGCAGATCGTCGAATTCAGTGTAACTGTCATCAGACGGGCTCACATAGATTGGATCGTTGGAATCCAAATTGGAGGTGTAGATGTAGTGCTTACCTTGGTAGTAGATATTATCCCCATAGGTATAATTAGTACCAACCGTCCGGTTTTGCAGTTCACCATAGTGGGTCTTGGTCCAGATACTAGTATTAGTAATATCTTCGAACTCGTCGCCTCTGTCGGTGAACGCAGCGGTGTCTAGAACTGGGGTTTGAGCAACTGCACCAGTGGTATTATGTTGCCACAAGGATAGACTGAAGTAATCACCCGAAGTAGCGGCACTTGCGGTAGCTGCCACATCAGTCGCAGTTCCAGCTGCTGTCATTGCCGCTAAAGTAGCTGCTGCAGTAGCAGTTCCGACCAAAGTCCAATTTCCGTTACCAGCTGCAATGTCTGCTTCTGGATTAAGAGTTGTATTTGTGCCAGCTGTATTGACTCCGCCACCACCAACTGCAAGTGCAGCTTGTGATGCGTAAATCTTTCCCTCGTATTCAACGGTGTCGCCGGTGGCGTTTATAGCAATAGATCCGTCCCATGTTCCATGGTGATCAAATGCCAACTCGTAAAAAGCACCATTTCTTTGGACTACAGGCTGTTGTTGCCCGGCAACCTGCGTGGTATCCGCAAAGTAGCTTTTGCTTGAAACCCAAGCACCTCGCATGTTGGCGTTCGCAATTTTGACAAATTTGTCTGTGTCATCGTTACGAATCGCTTCCCCTTCGGAGTAAGCCGTATTGACATTAAACAAACTCAAATAATCAGGATTGTAAGGGATGTCATCTGCAGTGGGTGCAGTTGCAGCATCTGCTTTATGCCAGACGCCATCATGAAAAACATATTCATCGGTATTGAACCCTTTGGCAGACCAATTTCCATTGACCATGTCATTCAGCTCAAGGATATGATTAGTTATGGCTCCTGCTGCATCCGTATGCCTATATAATACGATATCGCCTTCCTTGTTGGTTATATTTGGATCAAATAGGGAAATATCCCAATTCGATGCAACTTGATAGATGTCTGTACCGTTTGAGGAATCAATTATAACATCAGGCGTGTAGCTATCTGTTGAATTTGCTACCATCAAGTCATATAGATCACTACTGATCTGGGTTGCCGCTGTAGGAAAAGTGGCCGACCCTGCAACTGCTGCAACATAGGGAGTGGTTGCTGCTGCATTTCTTGATGTAAAGGATGTTGGTGAGGCCAAGTTTGCATTGGTACGAACAAAATCCGTAGTTGGTTTATTGATACCGTAGTTGTCTGTAGAACTGTCTTCTCCAACATAATTGAAGAATCCATTGGCACCAACATAGCCGTTATCACTAGAGAATAACTGTTCGAGGCTAATGTTTCGAGGAACATCACTCTGTGCTTCCAAATAGATATAGCTTCCTGGGCTTTCATAGTGTGCCTGCACCTTAACTACATCTCCTTCTAAATAAGCGAATTGTTCGCCATCTGAGTTGTACTGAATATTGGCGTGGTTGTAGAGCTCTGCAGTTGGATGGGATTCTGCAAAACCAAGACCGGAAGTGTCCGCGATTCGAATCCACTTGGAACTTGAATCAGCGGTATCTTCAATTCTTATACCAGTGGCAACATCAGTGAGAGCCATGAAATAACCAGAAGTTCCTGCGGAAGCACCATTTTTGTAGACCACTTCGCCACTCACATAGGAACGGGAAGTTTTTCCGGGGTCAGCATCAGTAAGACCACCATCGGCAGTGAAGTTGCCTACCAGTTGACGATATTCACCGTTTGAACCGGAATTAAGTACGCCATCGGCTCCGAATTTAGACTTTAAGTTTTCAAAGAGTCCGGTACGGGACAATTCAATATGTTCACCCAAGCCATCATCGGAAGTGATGATTTTTAAAGGGTTGTTGTCGGGTTCTACAGTTGCAAACAGAGAAACTCCATTAAACTTTTGAGACTTAAGTGAATTAAGTTCAGTTTGGAGCTCATGAAACTCATGGTTATAAGTTTCGCGATCCGCAGCATTCTTGGAAATGTCATTATGAAAGCTCTTTAACTCTGCCATGCGATCTAATATTTCGCCGGCAACTTTCATAACACTATCCTGCATTTGTAAGAACGAAGTACCGTTTTGGGTGTTCATCCTCGACGCGGCCGCTCTTTTCAAGCTGCTTTGCAACTTCATTCCGACGGCTAAACCACCCGCGTCATCCGCGGGGGAAACAATACGCTTGCCGCTAGACAGGCGCTGCAAACTCTTTGTTAAAAGATTATTTGCACGACTCATGTTCAACGCTGAATAAGACGCTGCCATGTTTGAATTTATGACTATACTCACTTTTTTGTCCTCCTTGACTTGTGAAAGCGTCTTCCTTGACGCTCAATTGGGATTATGTAGAAGAATCTTTCGACTCTTGCCGTTGACCTCCTTGTCTTCGACGCTTTGGATAATCGGTAGATTCGGTTTCCGCTTTAGGAAAAAAAGAAATAAAATTTAAATACGAGCAGTTTATATCTCGTAAGTAATTGGTTATTAGAAGTATAAAAAATAATTTAAAAAATTATTTTTTACTCATGAAATTTGATTGATGGGGATAATAATTGATGTAGTGTTTTGATATTATGCCAAGTGTGACCGTGGATCAGGAAGAGGTCGTTTTTGACGACGGTATACCGTCAGAGCCAAATAAGGTGTACGACTTATTGGTGGGTGTTTTGGCGGGACAGGGTAGAGTTGTGGTTGCTTTTGTGGTAGACGGGGTAGATTCCTTACGGGAAGAAAGGAATCCAACCAGTTTTAAAACAATTGAAGTTTCTACCCAGACTCATCATGAACTTACCTTGCGATTAATCATGGAAACCATGAAGCATTTGATTCATGTGGAAGAGGAATTTCTTGCCTATGCTTGCAATGTATTAAAAACTCGTTGGTCTGAAGTGTTTCAGCGGATGGATCAATTAATCAATAAAATTAAGCCTTTTGCGGAATTACTGGATAATTTAACTCCCTATGTTGAGACCTATCATCCCCCTTGGCAGCAGGAATTTGAAAGAATTTCCCAGGAACAAGCAGATGCTCTGGATAAAATCCTGATTGCTTTTGAAAAAGGGAGCCCGGCTGATTTGTCACAAGAATTATCCGGAGGTTTCCTTTCAATCTTTAAAGAGGGGAAGACTTTTTTGAAAAACGAGTCTATTCCCTACTTGAAGAAAAAAGTAACCGATGGGGCAACACGATGAATAATCCTTCGATTTTACCGGCTAACTTGAAGGTTTTAAGGGCTCGCTTCCCAAGTGTTTACAACCGGATTATGGATATTAGTTCCAAAGCACCGATATCTTTTCAATATCAGGATAGGGAAGGTTCTTGTACTCTTTTAACAAAACGGAGAGGGGAGGCTTTCCTTACATACGGCTCAGGAAGTCGCGAAGAATTATTAAGAAGGTGGATGGATGGTTTAGAATTAGCAAAGGAGTCGCTCTATGCGATTTCTGGATTTGGAGATGGCTCCCATGTTCAACATTTTCTGGATCATTCTTCAGGTGGCACTCATTTTATCGTCGCTGAAGAAGACCCTGCCTTACTCAGGGAGACCCTCTCCCGCTTCGATTGTTCTAGTTTATTAGCGAACGAGCGCTTTATGCTCGGGGTGGGTGAGCCAGATGAGAACTTCTTTCGTGATATTCAAACCGCAGCTCTTTCCGAAATCCAAGAGATAAATATGGTGATTTTCTCTCCCCTGCATTCTTTGAATGAGGCATATTATGACCGGGTGAGAAATGAACTGGTCAGGCAATACTTGGTGGTTCGACCGATGATGGAAGTTAACCTGCGAACCGCTCCAATAATACAGGGAAATACTTTTGAGAATTTGCCGATTATGGCCCCCTCCCCGGATGTAAGTGAAATCGGAGATGGAATGAAGGATATCCCATTCATTCTGGTAGGGGCGGGACCCTCCCTTGATGAATCGATTGATTTCCTAAAATCGGTGCAGGATAAATCCATAATTGTCTGCAGCAACAGTCCACTTCGAAAGCTCCTTAACAACGGAATCAAACCACACTTAGTTTTTACCGCTGACCCGCAGGAACCAACCCTTGCTGGATTTAAAGGGGTTGATGTGGCTGGTTTAACTTTGGCATGTCCCTTTAGTGCTTACCCAGAAATTGTTCGCCTTTTTGATGGCAGGATTCTCTCGTGGTGCACCTTTAATCCGATCGTTGACCTCGTTAAGAAGTATATGGCCAAGCCGCCCGGCAGCCCAATCATGGAAAAAGGTACGGTTTCGGGTTGTGTTCTTGATCTTTCCAGACTGCTTGGGTCTAAAAAAGTTTTATTCGTAGGACAAGATTTGTGTATTCGGGATGACGGTCGTTACTACACCGATGACTCGGCTTACTCAGATTATGGCGGCCATTATTCAAGTATTTCCCAGGGCCATCGATTGCCAGGTAACACTCAAGAACTAGTCTTGGTCGAAGGCAGGCTTTTTGTTTACCTTAAGACTTTTGAGCAGTTTATTGGCGAGCAGAGTGGGGTAGAGTACCGCAACCTTGCAAGAACTGGTGCTCGAATTCGCGGTGCCCCGTACATGAATTATCAGGATGCCATGGCTTGGATCGGGCAAACCTCAAGTGTGGTCTTTGAAGAAAAGATTCTGGCTCTTTTAAAGAATCAAACCTCTACCCCTTTTCTGGAAGATATTTTTAGACCTTGTCGGGAGCATATTCGCAAGATTTTCGAAAAATCATTCAAGGCGGCATGGAATACTGAGAAACTTCCGGAAAAATATTCCGACCTTAATTATTCCGAAAATAAAGCTATTATTCAATTGCTAACTGATGCTAATGAGATCAATAAAACAATTGATAAAAATAAAGACTTTTGGAGCGTTTTATTTGAAGGTAAGACCAAAGGCGAAGTCATTCGATACCGCAGATTAGCACGGGATATTGATTTTCCGAATAAGAACTGGGCTGCCGTACAAAGAAATAAAGAGTACTTCTGGGCCATCAGTGAAGGTTGCCATTGGTTACTTCAGGAGATGGACAGGAAAATCTTTCATCCAGAAACCTCAGCTGTGTAGGGCCCTTTTTCAGTCTTCACTGGCATCATTCATGCTACACGTAGGCGTGCACTTTTATCTACATCCTAAACTTCTGAATTTGATGGCTCACAAGAAGTTATTTTTTTGCAATATAACAAATGGGTTCTGAACTTCAACTGACTGGTTTGGCCTCTGGCTTTGACTGGGCTCCCGTGGTGGACCAACTCATTGAGCTTGAAAGAGTTCCGCAAAATCGGCTTATTGCAGAAAAACAAAGAAACGAGGAAAAAATCTCAGACCTTGATCTCTTAAAGAGCCAACTGGATGCTTTGAATACATCAAGTAAAGCCCTTCAGGACGAAGATTTATTTCAAGCTAGAAAAGTTGGTGCGATTGGGAATTCCTCCGGATTAGTGGCAACCGCAAATGCAGGAGCCATTACCGGTGAATTTGAAATATCGGTTGAGTCCCTAGCGACCAAAACGGAGATGTCTTCATCCAATCGATCTTCCAAAAAATTGGGCGGTGGCATTGATCCCACTCAAAGCCTGCAAAACCTACCGTTACATACGGCAATTACTGAAGGAACTTTTACCATTGATGGTAGAACATTCAATATCACTAGCTTGAGTATAACCCTTCAGGATTTGCTGGATGACATCAATGCACAAGTAAGCACTATTGCTGGTGTGAATCCAGAAAATGATTCATCCGCTGTCACCGTTTCCTATGAAGCAGCAAGTGACAAAATTGTGATCGATTCCGGGGAGAAACTTCCGGGTGCAGGTAGTAAGTTACCCGTTCTTGGATCATCCACAGATACTTCCAATTTTTTGCAAGCTATGCGGCTCTTAAGTCGCACCACGGAGTGGACGGATGCAGATATTGAGGCTGGAAGTGGGGTTTCCACTTTTAATGCTGGGGATGAATCCAAAGCTTGGCTTCGATCGGATGATGTTAATTCTTTCGTATCACCAGGAGACCCAAGGAGTTATGCTGAATTTAATGGTAAACTTTATGAAAGAGTTTCGTTGGAGAACCAATACGACTCCTATACAAATTATATCGCAGGGGATCGAGTATACAATCAGGGGTTTCTTTACGAGGCAGTCTCCGCGATTCCAAGTTCAACCTGGGATGGAACGCAAATAAATATAGGAGATAAGGTTCGGCATGGTGCAAAATCGTACGAATTGCTTGTGGATCTCGAAACCTACAAGATCGATTCTTTTAGTAGCGTGGACAGCGGGAGCCATGTAGTGGATCAGTCCACGAATCCCTCCGGAACAGTGCCTACCAGTGCTTATCAAGCTGGAGATGTGGTAAAGGCTGCGGACGGTTCCTTTTTTCGTTCTACAAAAGATCGTTTTATTGCCGGAAGCGTAGATTGGTCTGGTTACTCAGCTGTAAGCGGATATCCTACTGCAGTTGGTGCCCAAGGCTGGACAGATGGAGTCCCACAAACTGCCTACATTCAGGGAAGAGCTTATCAACTGACCAGTGAAACTTCTGCAGTTGCACATGGTGGAACTTCGGATACAACATTATACAGCACTGGAAATGGTTGGGGGACAGCATCCAAATTAGTCTTCGGGCAACAAGGAACGGCGGTTGCGGAATCCAATTATTACAGCCCCGTCACGAGTGCATGGGATAAGGTGGGCTCATTTTCAGATACGGATAATTATGAAAGTGGAGATATTATCCTTTCGGGTAGCCAATTCCTCGAGGCGAACACCAATATTAGTGCAGCTGCTTTTAATGCCGCTGACTGGACGGATGTAACCAGTAGTATAAACGATTTGGGTGATCTTGGCTCCGGGAATTTAGTGGACTCATTTTGGGCGAAAGCGGATCTTTCAATCACAAATGATTCCTATTGGTCAGAAATTGCCCAAGCCAATGGCCGAGATGATTTTGATTCGAACTATTGGCAAGAAGTGGCTCCAGGAATGAATCGATTTGATTCGACGGGTGCGGGCAATGCATTAACCAGCGTAGACTATTCCCTATGGGCTCATGTAGGTGCAGTTGGTTCATATGCTGGAGATGGAACAGAAGGAAATCGAGACGCATTTGAGAATGGGCTTCCCTCTGATTCCAACTTTAATTATGATGCTTGGAGTGGTAGTGCGAATGTAGGCGACTATGTACTGCATAATGGTAAGGTTTTTGAAGCTACGATCATAACTACCAACGAGCCCGGGATTTCAGGGAGTGAAGGAGATTGGAATTTAATCGCTGATAGTTCCACCATCTCTGCGGTTAGTATTTCTGAACAGGCGAATAAAAGTAGGTTTACGGATACCGAGTATTGGAGTCGCTATGATGTTCCACCACCTGATCAAAATACAGGCCACTGGTCCATATTACAGGAGAAACAATTAACCAGTAGCAGTCCACTTGGTAACTTGGACCTTTCCGCCACCTTGGCGAATGCAAATTTCAGCGATGCTTTCACGGGTCTGACTTCAGGTCTTGGAAATTTCTTTATCGGAGAAGGGGAGGGAGCAGTAAGAATTGATTACGATGTCAACAATGACACGCTTTCAACCTTGATTGACCGGGTTAATCGGTCCGAAGCCAATGTAGACATGTACTACGATCCAGTCAGTGATCGTTTTGTGCTAAAAAATAAAACTTCGGGTTCCATTGGCATTGTGCTCCATGAGTCAGATAACTGGGATACGTTATCTTCCGCAAATGTTGGAGCCGGTAATTTACTCAACTTAATGGGACTTGCTGCCCCAAGTGCAGTCAGTGATGAATATGATTCTTCAGTGAGTTATGAAAAAGGTGATTTGGTTAAATATACCGAAGGAACTGAGGTAACTTACTGGCAAGCACACAGTAGCTCCCCGTCGGACAAACCTTCCTCCGCAAGTGCAGAATGGAAGCAGATAATCCTTGGAGTAGGCCGTTCATTTGAGGAAGAACTCGGGGAAAATTCTATTGTCCGGGTGAACGGAGGGGAAAGAGTCTACAGCACCAAGACTGAATTTTCACAGGATGAACATGGCTATGAAGGCATAATTTTTGATGTTGCCAATGTTTCCATTGGTGGGAGTGCCAGCTTTGCCGTAGCGAAGGACGCAACTGCCGCCAAGAAGGCAATTGATAAATTTATTGAAGAATTTAATGATGCCCAGGATTATATAGACAGTTTGGTTTCAATCACCAATGATGGAGATAATGTTACTGCGGGTAGGTTTTCAAGTAACCTTGAAATCAGTCGGCTTGGTGGACAGTTAAGGAAAATTGTTTTCGGGGACTCAACCGCCCACTCTGAAAGTGGTACTACAACAGACGGTTCCAATTTAGTTGTTAATTCAAATGATGGCTCCAATACAGAAATTGATGCCATCTCCACCCAGCTTAATTTAGGAATAAGTGATACCGGTTATGTAATTAAGGTGCTAGATGATAATGGCAGTGGGCTTTCGGCCTTTTATAAATGGAATGGGTCAGCATGGGAGTCTAGTACACCTACATACAGCTCCTTTCGGTTATCAAACCTTGGATTGGACTTTGGGATTGGGTCAGACAACCTTCAGGTCAAAAATTCAGCCATGCTTCTGCAGGCTTTAGAGGATGAACCGGAGAAGGTACAAGCTTTCTTCTCAGAAGCTCCGGTAGAGTTGGCTTTTGACTCGAACACCAATACACAAAGAAAGTATCAGGGCTTGAGCTATTCCGTGGAGGATTTCATCACTTCCTTTCTTAACGGTGATAGCGACTCTGGATATAAAGGTGCTTACACCACCCATGTGGATAGTATAAAGAGTCAAAATGAAAGATTGGACGACCGCATCGAAGACTTAGAGTATTACCTTGAGCAAAGGGAGGAAACCTTGAGAGCCGGATTTATGCGTATGGAGGAAATGCAATCCAAGATTAATACTCAAATGCAAACCCTGCAAAGTTCGTTCAACAATAATAACAACAAAAAGTAATGAGATTTTTAATCCTACCTATTATCGCGACTCTCTTTGTTTCTTCATGCAGAAAATTCGAAGAAGAAAAGGTGGTAGCAAAAGCCGAACCTTTTATTCCCCAAAACTTATATCCTACAGAAAGACTGCCTGCCTATCTCAATCGGGTTGCAGTTTTACCTGCTTATTATCCAGATCCGGACTCTACGCTTTTAGATTTTGTCGATGAAGTTTTCCAACAAGAATTAGCACAAGAAAGAATCTTTGAGACGATTATCCTCGATCCCGGTTACATGAAGAGAAATTTTGGACAAAGTAGGTTCTCCTCTTCTGGCACCCTCCCGGAAAGCTTTTTGAAAAGCCTTGAGACTGAAACCGCTGCGAATGCAGTACTTTTCACTGATTTAAGCTCTTACAACCCATACCGTCCGATTTCCCTTTCTGTTCGGTCGAAGCTAGTCGACATAAAATCAGGCGAATTCCTCTGGGCAATTGACGAAACCTTCGACGCCGGACATTCGAGCATTATTCTTGGGGCTTCCATTTTCCAGGAAAGCTCGCAAGTTCGTGCATTATCCAATAGAACAAAGGGAAGCATTCTTCAGTCTCCTCGTGCATTCTCGAAATATATAGCCTCCACCATCTTCTCAACGATGCCTTTGAGATAAACTTATTTAGTTGCACAAACCCACATTCTGGCACATATTTAGCTTTATTATCATTTATGGATTCAATTCAAGGATACGATCAAACCCCTAGCAGAATAAATCTTAGTGAAGCTAAGGTTGTTAATTCTTTGAGCACCGCGTCTCAGGTCAAGACTTCTTCTAACGAAGCTTCAGAATCCAATGTTTCTTTGACTGACCTGTCAAAGATAAGTAAAAAGGCTAATGACGCTCAATCTGAAATTCGTACGGATGCAATTGCTCGTGCTCAAGCACTCTTGGACGATCCCGACTGGTTAAATGATCAAGCCATCGAGGCTCTTGCTGACAAATTAATTGACGTTGAAGGCATTTGACCTACGAGTCATTTCACATTTTTAATCCCTGTGCAGTACGATAAAATAGCAAAGTCTTATAAGGCTCAGTCCGTACAGACAGCGACTCCTGGCAAGCTTGTACTTATGCTTTTCGATGGCTACCTTAAATTCTCAGCCACAGCAAGACGAGGCTTTGAAGAAGAAGATCTGACCAAGAAAAATGAGATGATAAATAATAATCTCATCAAAGCTCAAAATATTGTCACCGAGCTCCAGTCTTCCCTTGATATGTCGGTTCCTGGTGAACTCCCTGGCACGCTTTACAGGCTTTACGATTATGTTTTGCATCAACTCCAGCAAGCCAATTTACAGAAAAAAGTAGAACCTATTGATGAAGCGGACAAAGTAATTTCAGAATTACGAGAGGCATGGGCAGAAATGCTTACTCAGAACCCCGACGGTCGTGCATCCGGGGATCAGCAGTCCGGTTCTATATCCCTGCAAGCCTGATTAGCTAATTTTGGCTACCCAGGGAAATCTTTTTGAACTCTTTAAGGTTGCGTTGGATACGCACGAAAATTTGTTGCATGCCGAGACCCAGGCGATCGCTGCCAAACATTTAGATACAATCGAAGAAATTCTTGAGAAAAAAGATCAATCTCTAGAAATTTTGATTTCATCCAAGGAACATCTTCCGAATAATTTCCAAAATGATGCAACGATTAGTTCTCAAATGGATCGAGTGCTTGAATTACAACGGAGAAATGCTGCTTCGTTCAAAAGGTTTTTTGACGAGCGATCCAGAAAGGAAAAAGGCTTAGATGAAAAACTCTCTTCCAGTGACCGTCGATTAAGAAAAACATACTTAAATCCTGATCGATAATTACCTACACAGGGGCATTGAACTTGCAGGTCTGAATGCGAAGTATATAGTTAATCCTTACATGAGTTCAAAAAATCTATTTCAGAAAGTATGGGAGGCTCATACTGTTGGTACTCTTTCAAACGAACAAACACAGTTATTTGTCGGGCGACACTTAATTCATGAAGTTACCAGTCCGCAAGCCTTTGGTATGCTTCGTGAGAAAAACCTATCGGTTCGCTATCCCGAAAGGACTTTTGCTACGGTTGACCATATTGTTCCAACGAATGAGTCTAGCGAACCTTATTCAGACTCGCTAGCGGATGCGATGATTAAGGAATTACGAAAAAACTGTGATGAGACTGGAATAACTTTTTTTGATGTTGGGTCTGGAATGCAAGGAATTGTACATGTTGTCGGCCCCGAACAAGGATTAACTCAACCTGGAATGACCATCGCCTGTGGTGATTCCCATACCTCTACCCATGGTGCTTTTGGTGCCATTGCTTTCGGGGTAGGGACCAGTCAAGTCCGAGACCTACTCGCAACCCAAACCATGGCTCTTAATCCTCTTAAAGTAAGACGAATCGAAGTGAATGGCAAACTTGAACCTGGGGTCTATGCTAAAGATGTTATTCTTCATATTATTCGTAAACTTGGGGTTAATGGTGGCACTGGCTTTGCGTATGAATATGGCGGGACTGTGTTTGATGGATTTTCTATGGAGGAAAGAATGACTGCTTGCAATATGTCCATTGAAGGTGGAGCTCGGGTAGGGTATGTGAATCCAGATGAAAAGACTTTCGATTATTTAAAAGGCCGACCTTATGCCCCTGAAGATAAAGACTGGGATTCTTCTGTTCAAGTATGGAGAGACTTTGCCTCAGATGAGGGTTGTTCTTATGATGATGTTGTATCGATTGATGCCGGCGAAATATCTCCTACGGTAACATGGGGAATCAATCCGGCACAAGCTGTATCAATCGATGAAAGTATCCCCTCCGTGAGCGAGGTTAACCCATCGGATCAAGAAAGTGTCCGTGAAGCCCTTGAGTATATGCAGTTGGAAGGTGGAACACCCATCAAGGGTATACCCATTGATGTCGCTTTTATTGGATCTTGCACAAATGGGAGATTGTCAGACTTAGAAGAGGTCGCATCCCGAATTCATGGTAAAAAAGTCAAGGAAGGTGTGAAAGCAATAGTAGTTCCAGGTTCTCAAATAGTGAGTAAATTAGCCCAACAAAGAGGACTTGATAAGGTTTTTATTGAAGCTGGTTTTGAATGGAGAAATGCAGGGTGTTCCATGTGCTTAGCAATGAACCCTGACAAATTAATCGGCGATCAGCTTTGCGCCAGTTCCAGCAATCGAAATTTCAAGGGTAGACAGGGAAGCCCTACAGGTCGAACAATGCTGATGAGTCCAACCATGGTTGCGGCTGCAGCAATTTGTGGTGTAGTTACAGATTCAAGACAAATTTTCAACTCCTAGAGATTAAATTATATGGCGCTTGCGAAGATTACTGAAGTTACTGGTAAAGGAATTTGTGTACTAGGGGACGACATTGATACCGATCGAATTATACCTGCACGGTTCATGAAGTGTGTGACATTTGATGGATTGGGAGAATATCTTTTTCATGATGTTCGCTTTGATGAGGATGGAAAACCAAAGGTTCATTCACTGAATGATCCCGCCTACCAAAATGCATCTATTATCATATCTGGAGCAAATTTTGGTTGTGGTAGCTCACGTGAACATGCGCCTCAATCCATTTATCGTGCTGGTTTTCGTGCAATTATAGCTGGAAATTTTGCCGAAATTTTTTTTGGCAACTCAATTAATCTAGGTATGCCATGCCTCTCCATGAATGAAGCAAACCGTAAGAAGCTTTCTGACTTGGTTATAGGCAATCCTGATGCAGTGCTTAAAATTGATCTGATAGAGTGCAAATTACGATCCGAAAATTTAGTTTTTCCGTTTACCTTAAATGAAGGAGCACGAGACTCTCTAATTCGTGGTATGTGGGATCCATTGGATGAACTCATTGAGGCAAATAGTGAGATCGAAAGGGTTTCTAGAACTTTAAATTACACCTGATTTCCTGAATCGTGCGTAAAATCCATTTGGTTTTCCTTGCTTTCCTTTTTCTTTTTACGACCGGATTTATTTCACTCGACAAAAAAGATTACTTATCTACAGAGTTATTCCTTAAATCTCTGGAGGCAAATGACTTAAAGGTAATATCATTGCCTGCTGAGTCCGAACTTGGTATTTTATTACCTCGTTCCAATGATCTTAAACTTTCAGGTGTATATTCCTGCTTAGAAAGTAAGTTTTCTGTTTATGAATTAACGAACTCAACTCAATTTATCGAAGACAAAAACTCTTCCAATAATGTAATTCAAAATAAAAACCTCCTACTTGTCAGCAAACAAAATGTAGAGGTAAGAATTGAGAGAATTTTCTTTTCCCTCAAACCACCTCTCACGATCCATGATGCAGGTATTTTTATCTACCCTCTCGGTGCCTGTTTTTTACTCGCTGTTTTTGTTCTAGTTGAGAGACTCTTTTCTCTCAGAAGAAGCCTAACTTTCCCACGAAAAGTCGAAAAAGCACTGAGGTCCGGTGAATTTCCAAATAAAAAATGGAAACAATATTCAGCAGCCGAAAGAATTGTTTGGGTGGCGGTTCATGAAAAACCATCTCCCGAATCCTTAAGGTCTTATGCGAAACTTGAAGTATCTGCCTTAGAGAGAGGTCTCTATGTCCTCGAGGTTGTAGTTGCTGGTGCCCCCTTGATTGGCTTGCTCGGGACCGTTACAGGTTTGGTTCAGGTTTTCTCGGTAATGCCTAGTCTAGCAGAAGGAAAAGATGCATTGTCCGAAGGAATTGGGCTTGCTTTATTTACTACAATTCTAGGTCTAGCAATTGCAATACCTACCTTGATCGGGCACTCCTACCTTTGTAGATTAATAGACAATAGAACCGTTTCTTTGAATTGGGTCACTGCCAGAATTAATGATGCCATTCACCCCCAGCAAGATAATGTCATTCATTAATACATGAAACGAACCCGTACACCTAGGATCGATGTAGTTCCGCTCGTGGATGTATTAATGGTTTTAATTATCTTTTTCCTAGTAACCATGCAATTTCAAGACTTGCGTGCATTAAATGTAAAGTTGCCCCAAATTGACACCGCAGGTTCGAACTTAATTAAAGGACAGCTTGTGATTACAGTGAGTAAAGATGGGAATTTCGGATTAAACGGGAATGAATCCCACAAGGATGAAATTAGTACTGTCATGATCGAGGTCGCTAAAACATCTCCTGATGTTCAGGTCTTGATCGCAGCAGATGAAGATTCACCCTTGAAATTTATTACCGAAGTCGTGGATTTGTGTCGCGAATCAGGATTGGATAATTTCCGACTTCAATCCAGGTAAATGATCAATGTTCGGGGAAAAACGGGTTATTTTTCTTTTCCTGCTCAATGGTCGATATAGGGCCATGTCCCGGACACAATATTACTTCCTCGGGCAAGGTCATGATCTTCTCTCGATTTGTCCTTAAAGCACCTTTGTACGAAATCATTCCTCCTCCCATAGAACCAGCAAAAATTGCATCCCCAACAAATGCAATATTTTCATTTTTTCTCTGAAGCAAAAAAGTTGTTCCTCCGATAGAATGACCGTGCGTATGGACCGCTTCTAGCGATAGTGAATCACAACTATGCTTAAAACCCTCCGTAATTGAGTTACAGTTCACCAAGGCTTCTAATTTGTGAACGAAAACGGGTGGATTTCTGGTTTTTTGCTTCAAATCATCCAAGCATGCGATATGGTCATGGTGCGTGTGGGTAAGAAAGATGGCATCAATCTCTAAATTTTTCATTTCTATAAATTCATTTATCGGGTCAGCTGCCGGTCCCGTATCAAATATCCATGCTTTTCTGGTGAATTCATCCCATACTAAGTACGCGTTTACATGCATCCCTCCAAAGGGAAGATTGAATTGCTTTAAGGCTTTTACTTTAATTAGTGCAGGGCACCACTCCTTGCGTGCCGAACGAAGCAGTTTATCTTTATCTAAATTCAGCTCATCCGCCATTAAGCAAATTAAGCTTTCGTTTACTCCACCGGATAAAATCGCTTCAATATCAGATCTTTCAGAGCCAGTCCGCATTGCCATCTCGCTTTTCCCAACCCCCAGACCACGCATGGCTTTGCCGATAATATCCTCGTGGAAATCTTCCAGTTCTATTTTCATTATAGATCTATAAAATACTCAATCGCATTTATGCCAAAGCAAAAGAAACTCTACATCGTAAGGAAAGAGTTTGATGGTTTCGGTGGTGCTGAAAATGTTGCCAAGCGCTATGAAGAATCTTTTAGTAAGTTTTATAATACTTCGCTCGTTTACGCGGGTTCTGAACTTGAGGGCACTAGAATTACTGGTAACTCAGGACCAGGTTGGTTCAAAGCACTATCTTTTGCTTTTTCAGTCAATAAATTCTTATCCAGTAGAAAAGATTCCCTTGTTTTTAGTATGTCTCGGGGAGTTCATGGAAATGTTTTCAGAATGGGTGATGGGGTGCATCGATGTTGGTTAAGAAGAAAAAAAATAAGTTGGCTAAAAGAAAAATCTAATCTTAACCATCTTATCACCCCGATTCTTGAGCATCAATCTATTCAGAAATCTAAATTTGTTGTGTCTAATTCAAAGCTGGTTGCGGACGAAGTGCAATCCGAATACCAAATTAGTCCAAGTAAACTGAAGGTTATACATAATGGCTATTCTTCAGACCGATATTTTCATGTTGATGAAGAAAAAAAGAAGGCAATGAAAATAGAATATGGCCTAAGTGACTCCGGTATCAATTTGTTGTTTTGTGCCAATGGTTGGAAACGAAAAGGCCTTTATCATTGCTTGAAATTGTTAAAAGAAATTGATTCTGCGACTCCTTGCCATCTTTGGGTAATCGGTAAAGGTAACCCTGCAATCTACACGAAAACGATAGATTCCCTTGGTGTTTCAGATCAAGTCACTTTCTACGGTTCAGTTGAAGACACCAGTCCATGGTATCAAATGGCAGATTTATTTATTTTACCCACAATATATGATCCATTCTCAAACAGCTCCTTAGAAGCTATCGCTTGCGGATGCCCTATTCTTACCACTGCAGCAAATGGAGCAAACGAATGCGTAAACTCGAAAAATGGCCTTGTGGTCAGTTCCCCACAATTAGTTTCCTCCAAGCTCTCACTAGATTGGATCAAATCTATTGATGCAAGAAATCGATCGATCATTTCAAATTCAGTTAAGCACTTATCTCTGGAAAAGGAAATAGGTGCATACTTGAATATTTTTGATTCCCATGAGTAAAAAGAAAATAAAACTACCTATTTCAGTCTGCATCTTGGTTAAAAATGAAGAAGATCATTTAATTAATTCCTTATCCCCTTTGTCCATTTTTGAAGAAGTTTTAGTTTACGACTCTGGAAGCACAGACAAAAGCGTTGAGATTTGTGAGCAATTCGGGGCCAAAATCATATCTGGACAGTGGGTTGGATTTTCGGAATCAAGAAAGATATTGTTTTCAGAAGCAACTCAACCTTGGATTTTTTGGTTGGATGCAGATGAAGTAGTTACTTCTGAATTAGCTTCTGAGTTAAACTCTATTTTCTCCAATGAAATTAAATGTCAGGGATTTGAAATTAATCGTATGGTTTTCTTTCTAGGAAAAAAGATTCGACATGGTGAGTGGTTTCCTGACTGGAATTTAAGAATCTTTCGTGCCGACTCTTGGGAGATGGATGATCGTGATGTTCATGAATCCGTAAGCTTGCGTGGATCAAGCATTCGATTAAGCGGTTTACTTGAACACTACAGTTATCAAGATTGGAATGACAGAGCACAGCGTATGGAACATTACTCGAATCTTTGGGCTCAAATGAAGAAAGAGCAGGGGAACAAAACTTTTAAAGGGGAAGGCAAAATAAGAGCAGTATGGAGATTTTTTCGTGCCTACATTTTAAAGTTGGGTATCCTTGATGGTCTCATCGGTTTTAAAATTGCGATTTCCGTGGCCAGTGAAGTTGCCATAAAGTATAAAAAACTTCACCAACTTGGTCCTAGGTAAATGCCTTCTGCAAACAAACTTAAAATCATCCATACGGAAGCTTCGCCCCATTGGGGCGGGCA
>CESN01098797.1_pt1 | contig 23953 bp, 18 predicted proteins | sample 531181 | NCBI WGS metagenome assembly CESN01 (sample SAMEA2621990, study PRJEB7988) | marine metagenome | isolation source: saline water (ENVO:00002010), including
AAGTCAATAATTACTTGATCAAAGTCATCACCACCAAGATGAGTATCACCATTTGTAGACAATACCTCGAAAACACCATCACCAAGTTCGAGTATGGATATATCAAATGTTCCTCCCCCTAGATCATAAACAGCAATTTTTTTGTCTTTACCCCCTTTATCCATTCCATAAGCTAATGCAGCAGCTGTTGGTTCATTTATTATTCTCTGTACTTTTAAGCCTGAAATTTCTCCTGCTTCTTTAGTTGCTTGTCTTTGAGAATCATTAAAATAAGCAGGTACAGTCACTACAGCCTCTGTTACTGTTTGTCCAAGATAATCTTCAGCAGTTTTTTTCATTTTTTGTAAAACCATTGCTGATAATTCTTGAGGAGTATATAATCTCCCGTCAATATCAACCCTAGGTGTATCATTGTCTCCTTTTACGACCTTATAAGCAACTGTCTTAACATCACTTGAAGATTCGCTAAATTTATTACCCATGAATCTTTTGACTGAAGCAATGGTTTTTTCAGGGTTGGTTACAGCTTGTCTTTTTGCAGGATCACCCACTTTTATTTCACCATCCTCGACAAATGCTATTACTGATGGTGTTGTCCTTTTTCCTTCAGCGTTAGGAATAACAACTGGTTCACTACCCTCCATAACAGAGACGCATGAGTTTGTTGTTCCTAAATCAATTCCTATTATTTTACTCATAACTTTAATTTACCCTAATTATGACAACGATTATGCCAATTTAAATTTTATGACATTATGTCATATATCTGATAATTTTATTTACACTATTTTTGTTGAAAATAATTAATGGAAAGGGAAATAAATCCTAATAGGGTAACAATCAAAGTACTAGAGCAAATGAAAAGTGATGGTGAGAAAATCTCTATGCTTACTGCTTATGACTATAGTTTTGCTAAAATTATTGACCAAGCAGGAATCGACATAATTTTAGTGGGTGACTCTGCCTCGAATGTGATGGCAGGTCATGAAACAACACTTCCAATAACTTTAGATCAGATGATTTATCATGCAAGTTCTGTTATACGTGCAGTAAAAAGAGCCTTAGTAGTTGTAGATCTTCCCTTTGGCACATACCAATCAGATTCTCATGAAGCATTAAAATCTGCTATTAGAATAATGAAAGAATCTGGTGCCCATGCTGTTAAGCTTGAGGGAGGTCATTTAGCAAAAGAATCCATTGAAAGAATCATTCAGGCAGGTATTCCAGTAATGGGGCATTTGGGATTAACGCCACAATCAATTTATAAGTTTGGAACGTATACCGTAAGAGCTAAAAATGATGAAGAAGCTCAAACTTTAATTTCTGATTCGAAGATGCTAGAGGAAATAGGATGCTTTTCTGTAGTACTTGAGAAAATTCCGAATTTATTAGCAAAGGAAGTAACATCCATTCTTGAGGTACCTATAATTGGAATTGGAGCAGGATCAAATGTTGATGGACAGGTTCTTGTATCTCACGACATGCTTGGAATGAATAAAGATTTTAGCCCAAGATTCTTGAGAAGATATCTTGATCTTGATTCATTAATTAGAGATGCTATTATGAAATTTTCAAAAGACATAAAGGACGGCAACTTTCCAAGTAAAGAAGAACAATATTAATTTGAAATATCAAAATTTAGATATTCTTTTTGAAGATAATCACCTAATTATTGTTAATAAAGAATGCGGAGTTCTTGTTCAAGGTGATAAAACTGGAGATATCCCTCTACTTGAAACGGTTAGAAAATATATTAAAAATAAGTACCAAAAAAAAAGAAATGTGTTTCTTGGTCTTGTTAACAGAATTGATAGACCAACATCAGGTATTGTAATATTTGCTAAGACTAGTAAAGCTTTGTCTAGAATGAATGAAATAATAAAAAATAGGAAAATTAAAAAACTTTACTGGTTATTCGTTTCAAAAAAATTTAAATCTAATGAGGGAAAGCTTGAGGGATGGTTTAAAAAAAATAAAAAAATAAATAAATCTTTTTATTATAGAGAAAAGATAAATAATTCAAAGTATGGTATATTAAATTACAAAAAGGTTGGGACACTAGACAAATATTCAAAAATTGAAGTTGATCTAATAACTGGAAGACATCACCAGATAAGATGTAATTTTTCAGAAATAGGCTTTCCTATATTGGGAGATTTAAAATATGGTTCAAAAAGATCAATTAAAAAAGGTGGAATATATCTTCATTCCAGAGAAATTAGTTTTAATCATCCAGTATCAAAAGAAGAAATTAATATTAAAGCTGAGCCACCTAAATCAGGATTGTGGTCTGTTTCTCCTTCCTATTAATTTGTAAAGCTTTTTCTTTGATAATTATTTGAAGAGGTTTACTACTTATCTTACTCTCGAGCCATGATAAAATATCTAAATAAAGAAAAGCTCTCTTTTCATACGGATCATCTTCAAATTTGATAAGTTCTTTGTGAAGATTTCTCAAGAAACCTTTTATCTCACCTGGATATATATTTTCTAAACCATTTAAATATTTCAAAATAGTTTTTTGGACTTCATGAAGATCATTCATTTTCTGCAGGTAATTATATGTATCTCTAATAATTTTATCAAGATTATAATCATTACCTGCTTCCCAATGTGCTATCAAATTTAAAATCCTTGTGAAACACTGAAGATCCTCTCTCATCTTAATATTTTTATTATTTATTATTAAACCAAGGTATTTAATACAATTATCAAAATCATCAACTGTAAAATACATACATGCTATTTTATAATAAAGAAGCATTATGTGATGATGATCAATAAAGTTTTTATTTTCATCAATACCAATTAAAACTTCAGGAATAATGCTTAGTGAATCTTTAAAATCTCCTTCTAAAACATAAAGATTAAATAAGTTGTTATACTTGTAAATAAAAATTAAAGCATTAAGGTTTTGATTTTTTGGAAATGATTTATCATCTACAACACTAATTAGATTTTTTAAACTCTCTTTAAATTTTGAGGGATATTTTATTAATGCTAAGGCTTCAAGCAGAAAATTATATCCCTTTAGATAAAATACTGGATGTATGGAAATCATCTCTGGTGATTTGTTGAAAGTATCAATCCATTTTGATGCATATTTATAACTCGAAAGAAAATCTTGAGTTAAAAGACTATACCAAACCCATATTTGATAATAAATCAATGTCTCTCTGAAACCTAAATTATTAATTTTAAAGTTTTTAATTTTCTTTTTAAAAAAATTATTTATTTGTTTAGACTCTTCGTCACTCTTTGCATAACCAGCTTTAATGAGTTTTTCATAAAGTTGTAATGAAATATTTGACAGATCACTATAAATTTGATTTTGATTTCTAAGTTTGTTTGTTTGGGATACAAGTTCATTAGTTCTATTACTTAGACTTCTAGTTACATAAAGGGATTCTATTAGTTTTTCAAATTCAACTATTTCATATGCAGATGCATTTTCATCATATTTTAAAGCAAATGATTTTGCTTTATCAAGAATTTTAAGACTTTGTTTATAAAGACCTTTTTGGTATAATATAGTAGCAAAATCAATTTGACCCCTGATATGTAGTTTAATGTTTTTATGTTGTGGGTTTAATCTTAAACTAATTAATATTTGCTTGTATAGATGCGCCTTTAAATTTGAAAGTTGAAGCTTAGAAACAATTTTACTCTTTAAAATTATGTTCTCTTCATAAAAATACATCTTATCCAATAAATTAAATAATTTTAAAAATTTTGAATTTTCATTTGAGTCAATTCTACCTACGTATAGTTTAAATTGTCTCTTTTCGGACTTTGTTAACGATTTTATAAGTACAAATAAATTATCTTTTAATTGATTAGTCATTGTATAAAATTTAATATTAAAGGTCTAGTTTTCATATTTTTAACATTATATTTTAAAAATAGAACATTGTAAAATTAATATACTTTTTTTTAAGTATCACCATTATAAGTAATAATTTAGTATTTAATGATTAATCATGTCAAAATATTTGATACAACACTAAGAGACGGCGAACAAGTACCAGGCTGCAAACTTGATACTAAAAGTAAATTAATTCTAGCTGAAAAAATTGATTTGCTTGGTGTAGATATTATTGAGGCTGGTTTTCCCATTTCTAGTCCAGGAGATTTCAAATCAGTAGTTGAAATTTCAAAGATCATCAAGAATGCCTCTGTTTGTGCACTTAGTCGTGCTAATGAAAAAGACATTGATGTTGCAGCAGAATCACTAAAACATGCAATAAAACCAAGGATTCACACTGGAATAGGAACATCTGAAATTCATATTAAGCACAAATTTAACTCAAATAAAGATTCGATTATTGATCTTGCAAAAAAGGCAGTCTCTCATGCAAAAAAATATGTTGAGGATGTTGAATTTTATGCGGAAGATGCTGGTAGAACAGAAAATGATTTTCTTGCAAAAGTTTGTGAGGAGGTTATAAAATCCGGCGCAACTGTTTTAAATATTCCTGACACAACTGGTTATTGCCTACCGAGTGAATACGGTAAAAAAATAAAATATTTAACAGAAAATGTTGAGAACATTGATAAAGTTACAATCTCATGTCATTGTCATAACGATTTAGGGTTAGCGACAGCCAATTCAATTTATGGGGTTTTAAATGGTGCTAGACAAGTTGAATGTACAATAAATGGTATTGGTGAAAGAGCTGGAAATACTTCTCTTGAAGAGGTTGTAATGATCTTGAGACAGCATTCGGACTTAAACTTAGATACAAATATAAACTCTAAACTTCTAAATGAAACAAGTCAAAAGGTATCAGAACTTATGGGAATGCCTGTTCAACCTAATAAAGCTATTGTTGGAGCTAATGCTTTTGCTCACAGTTCAGGAATTCATCAAGATGGAGTTATAAAGAAAAGGGAAACATATGAAATCATAGATCCAATTGATGTTGGAGTAAATAAATCCTCAATTGTTCTTACTGCTCGGAGTGGTAGAGCTGCTCTTGCTTTTAGAATGAGAGAGTTTGGAGTTAACCTTACTAAAAAAGAACTAGATGATGTTTATGGAGAATTTTTGGTTATTGCCGATCAAAAGAAAGAAGTTACTGACTCAGATTTTCCATCAATACTTAAAAGAAAAAATATTAGCTATGGGTAAAACACTTTTTGATAAAGTTTGGGATTCTCATGTTATTGAGAAAATTAAAGATGGACCTGATGTTCTGTTTATAGACAAACATTTTATACACGAAGTTACTAGTCCTGTTGCTTTTGTAGGACTAAAAAATAGAAATTTAAAAGTAATGTATCCTCAAAGAACCTATGCAACAGCTGACCATAACACTCCTACAATAAATCAACATCTACCTATTAAAGATAGACTTTCAGCAATACAAGTAAAGACTTTAGAAAAAAATTGTAATGAACATGGAATTAATTTCTGGGGACTTGGTCATAAAAAAAATGGAATTGTTCATGTTATAGGTCCCGAGAATGGAATTACTCAACCCGGCCTAACAATTGTATGCGGTGACTCGCACACATCAACACATGGTGCATTTGGCGCAATTGCTTTCGGAATTGGAACTTCAGAAGTTGAAATGGTTTTAGCATGTCAAACAATAATGCAACAAAAACCAATGAAAATGAAAATTAATGTTGAAGGTAAACTTTCTGCTAATGTTACACCAAAGGATGTTGCAATTTATATCATTTCAAAATTATCTTCCTCAGGTGCAACTGGTTATTTTGTAGAATATGCAGGAAGTGTATTTAAGGATATGTCAATGGAAGGAAGAATGACAGTTTGTAATTTAAGTATAGAAATGGGAGCTAGAGGCGGAATGATTGCCCCAGATGAAAAGACATATAATTACATAGAGGGAAGAGAGTATGCGCCAAAAGATGCTGAATGGATGAAAGCAGTTAATTATTGGAAAACATTAATGACTGATAAAGATGCAATTTTTGATAAAGAATACAATTTTAAGGCTGAAAATATTGAACCTATGATTACTTACGGAACCAATCCAGGGATGGCTATACCTATATCAAAATCCATTCCAAAAGCTAATAAATCCGAGTCCAAATTATCTTATAAAAAAGCTCTTGATTATATGGAATTTAGTGAAGGTGATAAAATGATTGGTAAAAAAATAGATTATGTTTTTCTTGGCAGTTGCACAAATGGTAGAATTGAAGATTTTAGAACTTTTGCAAGTGTAATTAAGGGTAGAAAAAAATCAAATACTGTTGATGCATGGCTTGTACCTGGGTCTCACAAGGTGTTAAAAAGTATTAAAGATGAGGGAATACTTGATATACTTATTGAGTCAGGTTTCAAACTTAGAGAACCAGGTTGCTCTGCTTGTCTAGCTATGAATGATGATAAAATTCCAAAAGGTAAATATGCAGTAAGTACTACTAATAGAAATTTTGAAGGTAGACAAGGGCCTGGCGCAAGAACCCTTTTAGCAAGTCCTCTCGTAGCTGCAGTAACAGCTATAACTGGTGAGATAACTGACCCAAGAGATATTATATAATGGCTTACGATAAATTTAAAATATTAAAAAGCACTGCTGTTCCTTTAAACATTGACAATGTTGATACAGATCAAATAATACCTGCAAGGTTTCTTAAAGCAACTGAGAGAAAAAGGTTTGGTGATAATCTTTTTAGAGATTGGAGATATAGCTCAGATAATTCACTTATTAAGTCATTTCCACTAAATAACAAAAAATATAATGGTAAAATTTTGGTCGCTGGTAAAAATTTTGGTTGTGGCTCATCTAGAGAGCATGCTGTTTGGGCAATTTATGACTATGGATTTAGAGCAGTTGTGTCAAGCTTTTTTGCAGACATATTTAAAAATAATTGCTTAAATATAGGAGTATTACCGGTGCAAATTACAGAATCATTCTTATCAGAAGTTTTTATAGAAATTGATAGAAATTCAAGAAATATGTTTGAAATAAATCTTAAAAATCAAGAATTTAAAATTACAAGCTCTAGTATAAAGGAAAGATTTAAAATTAGTACCTACAAAAAGAGTAATATGTCAAATGGTTTTGATGATATTGATTATCTCATTAATAAAAAGGATCAAATTTCAGCCTTTGCGAATAAATTAAAATACTAATGGAACGTCACCTAGAAATAATGGATACTACTCTTAGAGATGGTGAACAGACATCTGGAGTTTCTTATTCACCAAAAGAAAAGTTAACAATTGCTAAACTTCTATTAGATGAACTTAATATTGATAGAATTGAGGTGGCCTCTGCAAGAGTATCTAAAGGTGAGTTAAATTCAGTAAAACAAATTACTAAATGGGCAAAAAAAAATAAAAAAATTAAAAGTATAGAAGTGTTAACTTTTTTGGACGATGGTAAATCTATAAAATGGCTTTTAGAGGCAGGATGTACGGTTCAAAATCTTCTTACTAAGGGCTCTATTAATCATCTTAAATACCAACTAAAAAAAACCCCTTCAAATCATTTTAAAGATATCTTAAAAACAATTACTAGAGCCGAGGAAAATAATATTCAAACAAATATTTATCTCGAGGATTGGAGTAATGGTATGAGAAATAGCAGGGAGTATGTAATAGATTTTCTAGATTTTTTGTATAACAAAAACATAAAAAGGCTTTTATTACCTGACACACTAGGGATTCTTACCCATCATGAAACCTACGAATATATATCTGTGATAAAAAAGAAATATCCTGATTTTCATATTGATTTTCATGGTCATAATGATTATGATCTAAGTGTTGGAAATTCTATGGAAGCTATAAGAGCTGGATGTGATGGATTACACTTGACAATAAATGGTATGGGCGAAAGAGCAGGAAATACACCATTATCAAGTGCTGTAGCAGTAATAAGAGACTTTATGCCAAATATCAAAATTAATATAAATGAAAAAAATTTATTTAAAGCAAGCAATTTAATTTCTACATTTTCAGGTCAGACTGTATCATCTAATAAACCAATTGTTGGTGAGAATGTATTTACTCAAACTGCAGGTGTTCACGCAGATGGTGACAATAAAAAAAATTTGTACTATAACAATTTAAATCCTAATAGATTTGGTAGAAAAAGAAAATATGCTTTAGGTAAAACTTCAGGAAAAGCAAATATCAAGAAAAACTTAGATGAATTGGGTATAAAGTTAAATGATCAGGAATTAGGAATTATTACCTCTAAAGTAATAGAACTTGGAGACAAGAAAGAAAAAGTGACAATTGAAGACCTTCCTTATATAATTAATGATGTTCTAGACTATCCTACAAAAAAGAATAATATTAAAATTGAATCTTATGTTCTTACACATGCAAAAACTTTAAGACCATCAGTGTCAATATCATTAATTATAGATAATACACTTTACCAAGAAAGTTGCTCAGGAGATGGTCAATTTGACGCTTTTATGAATGCATTAAAGAAAATATATTCAAAACAGAAAAGAGCACTCCCAAAATTGATTGATTATGCTGTAAGAATTCCCCCTGGAAGTGACTCAGATGCATTTTGTGAAACAACTATTACATGGGATAGTGGTTCAAAAAAATTTAAAACAAGAGGACTTGACACAGATCAAACTGTAGCAGCTATTAAGGCAACTGAAAAAATGTTAAATACTGAATAATCATGAAAATTAAAATAGCTGTACTAGCAGGAGATGGAATTGGACCAGAAGTAACAAATCAGTCGATTAAGGTCTTAAATTGTATTGCAGAGAAATATAATCATAAGATTGAACTAAGTGAAGGTTTAGTTGGGGCAATTGCTATAGACGCATATGATGATCCTTATCCAGACAGCACTCATAAGCTTTGCGTGGATTCTGATGCAATTTTATTCGGAGCAATAGGTGATCCAAAATATGATAATGATCCTAAAGCTAAAATTAGGCCAGAGCAAGGTTTACTAAAAATGAGAAAAAAATTAGGACTGTATGCTAATCTTAGACCAACAATCATTTTTGAGTCACTTTTAGATATGTCACCAATAAAACAAGAGAGAATATCAGGTACAGATATTCTTTTTGTAAGAGAACTAACTGGAGGAATATATTTTGGTGAAAGAGGAAGAAAAGACAATAATAATTATGCATATGATACTTGTGAATATTCAAAAGAAGAGATTATTAGAATAGCAAAAATAGGATTTGAATATGCTAAAAAAAGAACTAAGAGACTTTGTTGTGTTGATAAAGCAAATGTTTTAGAAACATCTAGACTTTGGAGGGAGACAGTGCAAAGTATGGAAAAAGATTATCCTGAAATTACAGTTTCATATGAATTTGTTGATGCTGTAGCTATGAGGCTAATTCAATGGCCAAGTTCTTACGATGTCCTCATTACATCTAATTTGTTTGGAGATATACTAACTGATGAGGCTTCAGTTATATCAGGTTCTATGGGTTTAATGCCTTCAGCTTCAATTGGCTCAGGAAATGCATTATATGAGCCTATTCACGGTTCCTATCCTCAGGCTACAGGTAAGAAGATTGCAAACCCGATTGCATCAATTTTATCATTATCGATGATGCTAGATTACTCGTTTAAACTGAAGGATGAGTCTGAAATTATTAACAGAGCTGTTGAGGATTCTCTTAAAAATAAGTATACAACTCCAGACCTTAATGTAAATAAAATAGACTATTCTACTGATGATGTTGGAGATTATATAATAGATTTTATAAAAAATAATTAAAGAATATAGTCAGTTGAAATGAAATTGGAATCATTAGAATCTAATAACTTTTTTAATATTCTATTGTTGTGAAGATTGTCTTTTGAAGCAACAAACGTTCTTATTGAAAATGCCCTTAGAGCATCATGAACACTTAGAGTACTTACAGCAGAATTTTTTCTACCTGTAAATGGATAAATATCAGGACCTCTTTGACACGAGCTATTTAAATTGACTCTACAAACTAAATTTGCAAGGGTGTCAATTAAAGGACCTATTTTTTTTGTGTCGCTTCCAAAAAGACTTACTTGCTGACCATATTCAGACATTGCCATATCATCTAAAGGTTCATCTATTTTTTTAAATGGAATAATTGGTACTACGGGGCCAAATTGTTCCTCCTCAAATACCTTCATCGAACTATTTACCGGGTATAGTACAGCAGGGTAACAATAATTATCTGTTAATTTACCTCCTTTAACATTAATTACATTAGCACCTTTAGAAATAGCATCCTCAATTAAGTTCTTAATATAACCAGGTTTTGAGGGTTCTGGCAATGGAGTAAGAAAAGCATCTTTATCCCATGGCATTCCAAACTTTAGATTATCAACTGCTTTTGCAAACTTAGTATTAAATTTATCTGCTATAGATTCATGGACGTACAATACTTTTAAAGCAGTACATCTTTGACCATTGAATGATAAAGTACCTGAAATACATTCCTGTATTGTAAGGTCTAAATCAGCATCTGGTAGAATAATTGCAGGATTTTTAGCCTCTAAGCCTAAAACTAATCTAAGTCTATTTTTATTTGGATGTTGATCTTGTAGAGAAACAGCTGAAGAGCTGTGACCTATCAAAGCCAAGACATCGATATATCCTGTCTTCATTATAGGTGGACAAATTTTTCTTCCTCTACCAAATACAATATTTACAACACCAGGAGGAAAACACTCTTTAAAAGCCTTTAACAAAGGAGAAATTAATAAAACACCATGTTTTGCCGGTTTAAATATTGTAGTATTACCCATAAGTATGGCAGGTATGAGAAGACAAAAAGTCTCATTTAATGGATAATTGTAAGGTCCTAGACAAAGAACAACTCCAAGAGGACCTCTTCTAATATGAGCATGAATACCTGAGTCTTTTTCAAATCTAGAGGATGATCTATCAATATTTTTATATTCATCAATGGTATCATAAATATATTTTACAGTTCTATCAAACTCTTTTTCTGAATCGGATTGATTCTTCCCTATTTCCCACATCAAAAGTTTTACTACAACTTCACGATGTTCTTGCATTTTATCAGCAAATCTCTTCATACATTTTAATCTATCCCTCACTTTCATGGTTGGCCATTTACCTTGGCCTCTGTTGAATGCTTTCTTTGCAGATTCAAGAGCTTCTAGAGCCGAATTAGAGTCCATATCAGGGATTGATCCTAGAAGGGTTGGAAAGTATTCATCTCCTTCTTTAATATCAATGGTTGAAAATACTTCTGAAGTATCCCCCCCCCATTTTTTTAACTCTCCGTCAACTAAGTATTCTCTAAAATGAATTTCATCAATTTTATATTTTTCCATGGACATAATTTTAAATTAATAGGCGAAGTGTATCTGGTTTGTCATTTAAATATTCTCCAAAGAAACCATTTTCTTTCATTTTTTTCATCAAATCAGACAAATCTTTAGAAAATTTTAACTCTATCCCAACAATAGCTGTAGTATACTCTCTATTGTTCTTTTTTACATATTCAAAGAATGTTATATCATCATTTTTACCTAATACGTTATTAACAAATTCTCTCAACGCCCCTTTTCTTTGTGGAAATTTAACTATAAAATAATGTTTAAGCTTTGAATATAGCAATGCTCGCTCTTTTATCTCAGCCATTCTAGTGATGTCATTATTACCTCCACAGATAAGTACTCCAATATTTTTACCTGAAATATCTTTATTATAAATTTCAAGTGCAGAAATACCAATTGCCCCAGCTGGTTCCACAACTATTCCATCTTTGTTGTATAATTCAAGTATCGTTTGACAAATTTTACCTTCGGGGACAATTATAAGATCATCTAAATACTCTTTACAAATTTCAAAAGGTATTTTACCAATTTTTTTTATTGATACACCATCTACAAAATTGTCAATTTTTTTTAATTCTATAATTTTATTTTGTTTAATAGATTCAGCCATTGCAGGAGCTCCCTCAGCTTCAACTCCTAAAATTTTTGTTTTAGGAGATAACTCTTTAAAGACAGATATTATACCCGCTATTAAACCTCCCCCACCAATTGGAATAACTAAGTAATCAAAATGTTTATCAATTTGATCTAATATTTCAATTGCTACAGTGCCTTGTCCCTCAATAACCTCCTTATCATCAAAAGGATGAATAAAAATAGAATCATTATTTAATTGCTTCTGTGCTTCATTTTGAGCATCATCAAAAGTATCACCAAATAAAATAACTTGAATAAAATCTCCACCAAACATTTTGACTCTTTCAACTTTTTGTTTTGGGGTTGTTTCTGGCATATAAATTGTTCCAAATATTTTTAATTTATTACATGAAAATGCAACTCCTTGAGCATGGTTACCTGCACTAGCACATACAATTTGTTTACCATCTTCGGTACTTTCTAAATTTAATGATTTAATTTTGTTAAAGGCACCTCTAATTTTAAATGAACGTACTTTTTGAAGATCCTCTCTTTTAAAAAAAATTCTAGAATTTAATTTTTCTGATAGTCTCTCATTAATTGTAAGCGGAGTAACAAAAGAGACATCTCTGAGGTTTTCAGATGCTTTTCTCACTCCTTTTAAATTAGGTATTTGCATTTATAATGCTTTTTTCATTGAAGTCATGTGCTGTCTTAATTCATCACCAATTATTTCGATAGAATGAAATCTAATAGATTCATTGATTTCAATTAATAATTCATTATCAATTAAGTTTTTAGCATTTGATATTTGATCTGAACCGATTACATCACTATCAACATTTTTAACAAATTTGGATAGTAATGGAATTGCATCATTGTTAAATAAATAGCAGCCATATTCTGCAGTATCTGAAATTATATGATTCATTTCATATAATTTTTTTCTTGATACTAAGTTTGCTATTAGAGGTAGTTCATGTAGAGATTCGTAATAAGCAGATTCTTCCTTTATACCTGCCTCTACCATAGTTTCATATGCAAGTTCAACACCAGCTTTTACAAATGCAACCATCAAAATTCCATTATTAAAATATTCCTGCTCTGATATTTCATCAGAGGTTGGATTTGTTTTCTCAAAGGATGTTTGATTCGTCTCTTCTCTCCAATTTAAAAGCTCTTTATCGTTATTTTCCCAATCTTTCATCATTATTTCTGAAAAATTTCCAGATAATATATTATCCATATGTTTAATAAATAATGGTGATAAAATGTTTTTTAATTCCTCTGATAATTCATAAGCCTTGACTTTTGCTGGATTTGAAAGTCTATCCATCATGTTAGTAATACCGCCGTGCTTTAATGCTTCTGTAATTGTTTCCCAACCATGTTGAATCAACTTTGCAGCATACTGAGGATTAGTTCCAAGTTCAACCATTCTATCAAACAATAAAATTGAACCTGTTTGAAGCATTCCGCATAAAATTGTCTGTTCACCCATTAAATCTGATTTTACCTCAGCAACAAATGAGGATTCAAGTACTCCGGCTTTGTGAGATCCCAAAGAGACTGCATAAGCTTTTGCAGCATCAAAACCAATGTTATTTTTATCATTTTCTGGATGTACAGCTATTAAAGTTGGAACCCCAAAACCTCTAAGATATTCCTCTCTTACCTCTGAGCCTGGTGATTTTGGTGCAACCATTATTACAGTAATATCTTCTCTAACTTTTATACCCTCTTCTACAATATTGAATCCATGAGAGTATGATAATATTGAATTTTCTTTCATTATTGGCATGAGTTGTTCAACCACTGGAGTATGATTTTTATCTGGAGTGAGATTTATAACCAAATCAGAATTTGGAATGATTTCATCAAAGTTTCCAACATTGAAATTATTTGAGGATGCATTTATAAATGATTGTCTATTTGAGTCTATTGATGATTGTCTTAATGCATAAGAAATATTTAGACCAGAGTCTCTCATATTCAATCCTTGATTTAACCCTTGGGCACCACAACCAACTATTGCTATTTTTTTATCTTTAAGAAAGTCTACTCCATTTTGAAACTCTGACGATTTCATAAACCTACATTTACCTAACTGCAATAATTTTTCTCTAAATGATAGACTATTAAAGTAATTCTTCATTGTATTTATTTTTGGTTTTTAAAAGTATTTAAAATTTCTGAAATTCCCATCTTTTCTTTGGAAACAGCGATTCTTCCCGATCTTGTGAATTGCAAAAGGCCATATGATTTTAAATCTTTGTATAATTTCTCAGTATCATCTCTAAAACCAGTTTTTTCAATTACAAAGAATTCTGGATTAACAGTTACAATTCTTGCATTAGAATCTTTTATTATGTTTTGAATATGTCTTTCCTCAAATAAGGAAGATGATTTCATTTTATACAGCGCTGATTCTTGAAATATTGTTTCTGAATCAGTATGATAAAATGCTTTTATAACTTCTACTTGTTTTTCAATTTGTTTAGTAACTTTTGCAACACCAGAATTTGTCATTTTTACAACTATAATAAATCTAAAAACATCCTTGATTTCTGACTCAGAGGTACTAAAGCTCTCAATATTTATGTGTCTTTTTAGAAAAATCGCTGATAATCTGTGAAGAAGACCAACATTATTTTCAGTGTAAACAGAAATAGTGTAATTTTTTTTCTTTTCCATATTAACTTAGTCTTACATCAGAAACAGATGCTCCAGAAGGAATCATTGGAAATACATTATCTTCTTTTTCTACACATATCTCCAAAATGTAAGGTTTTTGTGATTTAATCATTCTTTCTACAGCAGGCTTAAGTTCCTTTCTATCATTCACTCTCTCAGAATCAATATAATATCCTTTTGCAATTGTTACAAAGTCTGGATTAATCATTTCAGTTGAAGCATATCTTTTGTCAAAAAATAGTTGTTGCCATTGACGAACCATTCCTAAGAAATCATTATTAAGAATTACTATCTTGACAGGAATTTGAAGCTGAAATATAGTACCTAATTCCTGGATTGTCATCTGATAACCTCCATCACCAATAACAGCAACAACCTCTCTATTTATTGCACCCATTTTTGCACCCATTGCAGCAGGAAGAGCAAATCCCATTGTACCAAGCCCACCTGATGTTATATTACTTTTTGATTGAATAAAGTTTGCATATCTGCAAGCAACCATTTGGTGTTGACCTACATCAGTTACAATTATTGCATCACCTTTTGTTTGTTCATTAATTGCAATAATGGATTCTCCCATTGTTAATCCTTTTTTTGAAGGGTTCAAATCAGAGTTAATAACCTTGTCAAATTCTATTTTCATTAAATCATCAAAGTTTGAAATCCATTTTTCATGTGATTTTTTTTCAATTTTATCAGTAATAAACCTCAGAGACTCTTTACAATCTCCAATTATTGGAACTTCAACTTTAATATTTTTATTTATTTCTGCAGGGTCAATATCTAAGTGAATAATTTTTGCTTGTGTTGCATAAGTTTTAGGATCTCCTGTGACACGATCATCAAAACGCATACCAATAGCAATAAGTAAGTCACACTCATTTGTCAAAATGTTTGGGCCATAATTTCCATGCATTCCAACCATACCAACATTCAGTTCATGTGATGTAGGAAGAGCTGATACACCAAGAATTGTCCATGCAGCTGGTATACCCGATTTCTCAACAAATCTTTTGAACTCTTCTTCTGCATTTCCTAATAAAACTCCTTGACCCCAGACTATAAAAGGTTTTTTTGCATTATTAATTAATTCTACAGCATTATCAACAGCTGAAATGTCTATTTTAGGAAGTGGATTATAACTTCTAATACCTTCACATTTAGAATATTTGAATTGAAATAATTCAAATTGAGCATCTTTAGTGATATCTATTAAAACAGGACCAGGTCTTCCAGACTTAGCTATGTAAAAAGCTTTTGCAAAAATATCAGGGATCTCAGCTGCTTTAGTAATTTGATAATTCCATTTCGTTACGGGCATTGAAATACCTATAATGTCAGTTTCTTGAAATGCGTCAGAGCCTAAAAGATGAGATGGTACTTGACCGGTTATACAGACTACGGGAGTTGAATCAATTTGAGCATCAGCAATTCCTGTTACAAGGTTTGTAGCGCCTGGACCAGATGTAGCAATAGCTACTCCAACTTTACCCGAGGATCTTGCATAACCTTGAGCTGCGTGAATAGCGCCCTGTTCATGCCTAGCAAGAATATGCTTAAGTTTATCTTGAAATTTATAAAACTCATCATAAACTGGCATAATAGCTCCCCCTGGATATCCCCATACTAAGTCAACACCCTCATTTAACAATGAATGAATTACAGCTTCTGCTCCACTAATCTTTTTATTTTCCATAATCTTATTTGTCAGTAACACATCCACTTGATGCATTTGAAACTGATTTAACGTATTTATATAAAATTCCTTTTTTAATTTTCAAAACAGGCTTAGACCAATTTTTCATTCTATTTTTTATTTCATCAACCGAAATATCAACAAATATTTGATTATTCTCAGAATCTATTGTAATCATATCCCCATTTTCAACAATTGCAATTGCTCCTCCATCATAGGCTTCAGGAACAATATGACCAACTACAAAGCCATGAGTACCTCCAGAAAACCTTCCGTCAGTGATTAATGCAACATCTTTACCTAATCCTGCCCCCATAATTGCAGAAGTTGGCTTTAACATTTCGGGCATGCCAGGCCCTCCTTTTGGTCCTTCGTATCTTATAACTACAACATCACCTTTATAGACTTTTGACTCGGCAATAGCTGTCAAACATTCAAATTCACTATTAAAGACTCTTGCAGGACCCGTAAACTTTAATCCTTCCTTACCTGTTATTTTAGCAACACTTCCATGCTCAGCTAGATTTCCTTTCAGAATTTGAATATGACCAGATTCTTTAATTGGATTACTTATAGGAAAAATTATGTCACTTGATGCGAAATCAGGTGATTTAATTTTTGAAAGGTTTTCTTCCAGAGTATTCCCAGTTACAGTCAGGCAATCTCCATTTAACATTTTGTTTTCCAGCATATATTTGAGTACAGATGGCACACCCCCCACCTTATGAAGATCCTTCATTAGATATTTTCCACTTGGTTTTAAGTTTGCAATGTATGGAGTAGAGTCACTGATTTCTTGAAAGTAATCAATAGATAAATCTAAATTAGCAGCTCTTGAAATGGCTAAGAAATGAAGTACTGCATTAGTAGAACCTCCCAAAACAGTTATAAGTCTTAGTGCATTCTCTAATGATTTTTTAGTTACAATATCTGAGGGTTTAATATCTTTTTCAATAAGTAATTTCATTGCGGATCCTATTTTAGTACACTCGTTAACTTTTTCTTTACTTATTGCGGGGTTAGATGAGTTATAAGGAAGAGACATCCCTAGTGCTTCAATTGCTGATGCCATTGTGTTTGCAGTATACATTCCTCCACATGCCCCTGCTCCAGGACAAGCATTCTTTATTACATTCTTATATTCTTTATTGTCTATCTTTCCTGATACCCTTTCTCCCCAAGCCTCAAAAGCTGATACAACATCTAATTCTTTATTATTGTAACAACCCGAATCAATTGTTCCACCATAAACAAGAATACTTGGCCTATCAAGTCTCAACATAGCCATAAGTGCACCAGGCATATTTTTATCACAACCAACAACAGTAACTAGACCGTCATAAGACATCGCCTGTACAACAGTTTCCATAGAATCAGCAATGATGTCTCTTGATGGAAGAGAGTATCTCATTCCAAAAGTCCCCATTGATATTCCATCACTTACTCCAATTGTATTAAATATTAAACCAACATGCTCAGATGCTGTAATACTCTTTTTAATCTTAAGTGATAAATCATTCAAATGCATATTACATGGATTACCTTCGTATCCAGTACTTGCAATCCCAATGAAGGGTTTATCAAAATCTTCCTCAGATAAACCTATAGCATGTAGCATAGCCTGAGCAGCTGGCTGAGAGTCATCTTTGGTAACTATACGACTAAATTTATTATAAGTTTGTTTCATTTACTTGATAAAATTATTACCATACTTGTATCTTTAATTATCTTTTTGAATAATATCACTATGTTCAAATAAATAATTTCATATATAAATTACTATATATCAACAGATTAATAGAAATAATATATCATATCCAAATATTTAAATATAGTTTTAGATTATAAATAATTAGATTTGAAATTAGTTATGGAGTATAAAGAGATTAATAATATCATTAATTCACAAAAAAAATTTAATGAATCTAATTCTAATTCAGTCAACTATAGAATACAAATTTTAAATTCATTAAATGATCATATTGATAAAAATGAATATGAAATATATGATGCTCTTAAAAAAGATTTAAATAAGCATAAATTTGAATCTTTTTTATCTGAAGTACTTTTAGTCAAAAGAGAGATAAAATTATTTACAAAAAAACTCAAAAGATGGTCAAAAAAAAGAAAAGTAAAGGGATCAATTTTTAATTTTCCATCTAAAAATTATTTAGTTCCAGAACCGTATGGAAATGTTCTAATTATAACCCCTTGGAATTACCCATTTCAATTATCCTTAACCCCGCTTATTGGTGCTATTGCAGCAGGGAACTCGGTTATAATAAAACCATCAGAATTAGCTCCATCAACATCAACTGTTTTAAAAAAATTAATTGAGTCTGCCTTTCCAAGAAACATGGCATGTGTTATTGAGGGTGATGCTTCAATTGCAAAATATTTATTAAATAAAAAGTGGGATTATATTTTTTTTACTGGAAGTACAAGAATTGGAAAAATTATTGCTGAAAAAGCTGCAAAAAACTTGACACCAATCACACTTGAACTTGGTGGAAAAAGTCCTTGTATTGTTGATAGTGATGTAGATATTGATAAAGTTGCAAAGAGAATTGTTTCAGGTAAATTTGTCAATTGTGGACAAACATGTATTGCTCCTGACTATGTAATAGTGAATAAACATGTAAAAGATGAACTGATTTCAATGTTAAAAAAAAATATAATAATAACTTTTGGTGATTCATCATTTGATTCTGATAACTATGGAAGGATTATTAATAAAGATAATCTAGTTAGAATTAAAGAAATTATTAAAGACCAAGAATTTGAATTTGGAGGTAAAATTGATGAACAAAACCTTTTTATTGAACCATCATTAATCATTAATCCTGATTTAGACTCTGAGATTATGAATACCGAAATATTTGGACCTATATTGCCTATTTTATTTTATGAGAACAACAATGAAATTCAAACAATCATAGATAAAAATCCATCCCCACTCGCATTCTACATATTTTCAAAAAATCAAAATTTTATTGATAAACTTATTGAAATTAATAAGTTTGGAGGCTGTGTTGTAAATGATACATTAATTCATTATATAAATCCAAATTTACCATTTGGAGGTATTGGCTCAAGCGGAATAGGGGCTTACAGAGGAAAGTTTTCTTTTGATACATTTACTCACTACAAGCCTATCTTAGAAAAAAAATCTATGATAGATATCCCATTTAGGTATGGTCCTTATCCAAAATCCTTTAAAATTCTTAAAAAAATACTCGAGAGACTTTAAGTATTAAAAAATCTGTTTTGAAATAAATATATCATTCCATACAATCACACATATAATAATTGTAAATTACTTAATTGACTCCTTAATTGAGGATCTTAACCATTTTTCAAAATTTGCCTCCGATGCAAATTGAATTGGCTCAGTTAAAATTCTACCTGAGGGCATCATTGCTACATAGTATGGCTGTGAGGCATTACTAAAATTAATTTGTTGAAAAAGAGACCATCTTCTACCAACGTTATTTACGTATTGAATATTACCAGATTTATTTAAATATTTAAACTCTTCATTTTCTGATAATTGTGATCGATCATCTACATATAAAGATATGATTACAAATTTCGAATCTAACATATCAAAAATTACAGGCTTGGACCATACATTTTCTTCCATCCTTCTACAATTAGCACAAGCCCAACCAGTAAAGTCTAGTAGAATAATCTTATCATTTTCAATTGCAAATTTCTTACCACTTTCAAAATCTTTAAAACAATTTAATCCAAGAGGACAATCATTATTATTCTCCATAATAGAGTAAAACTCAGGAGGTAAGATTCCACTAAGTAGCCTAACATTCTTACTCTCAAATAATCCACTAACAAGATATATTGAAAAAAGGAGAAACAACCAACCTGAATAACTCTTATAATTAAATTTTAACTTGCCGAAATATGATCCAAATAAATAGAATGACATTGTAAGAAAAATAATAACCCATATTATTATAAATATTTCTCTTTTTAATATCCCCCAGCCTTCAACAAGATCAGCATTAGATAGGAATTTAAATGCTAAAGCCAGCTCTATAAAACCAAGCGAAACTTTTAACTTTTTTAGCCATATTCCTGATCTAGGAATCATAGATAAATATCTCGGATAAAAAGCCAGGAAAGTAAAAGGTAAAGCCAATGCAAATCCAAAGCCTAGCATTCCATATGTAAGCTGAGTTGCACCAGATTCTGCTGAAGACAGAGAACCAGCAAGCAATGAACCTAATATAGGGCCTGTACAAGAAAATGACACAAGGGCAAGTGTTAATGACATAAAAAATATTCCAACCACTCCACCTTTTTCTGACTTTTTTTCTGAACTAGATATTAAACTACTAGGTATGACTATGTCAAAGTAGCCAAAAAAAGAAATAGCAAATAAAATAAAGACTATGAAGAAAGTAATATTTACATATACATTAGTTGAAATAGTATTTAAAATATTTGGATTTAAGCTATCAAATAAGTGAAATGGTACACTGAGCAGTAGATATATTAAAACAATAAACACTCCGTATAAAGAAGCAGAAGTTACACTACTATATTTAAGTTTTGTTTGATCAATAAAGAAAGAGACTGTCAATGGAATCATAGGAAAAATACAAGGAGTAAGTAAAGCAAGAAAACCTGCTAGTAAGCCAAAAATGAAGATTTCAAAATAATTGGAAGTTTGAACAACATCAATGCTACTATAACTTGATTTGTCAAGATCTAACTCAAGCGAATTATACTTTTGAATATCATCCAGAGAAACACTTTCATCCGCTAGAACTTTTTTTGTTGAATCAAGAACAACACTGAATGTTTCATTTCTAAAAATACAAAGTTCATCATCACATGAAGAGTAATCAATCTCAACTTTAATTTGATTGATATCTTTATTTAATAGGTTTATTGTTTGATTAAATGATGCCTCTTTTTCAAAATAGAATAGGTCCATTTTGAATACGTTATCATATCCAACTATATAGGGATTTTCATTAAAAATTTTATCAGCTTCGTAGTCTAGTCTTTTGTTTATATAATTAAAACTAGTAGATACTGAACCTTCTTCAGGTGAGAATTGAGAATATAATTTCCAACCATCTATAATTTCTGCATCAAAAGTAATTTTATATTTAACATCATTAAGCTTTTCTACTTCATATGTCCAGGACACAGGCTCTTTATCTTGAGAGTTTAAAGAGAAAACTGTTATTAATGCAAAAAATAAGTGTTTAATCATTTTTTGAAATTATAAGGTCATTTTTATTTTTAGTCAACTTATATTTAACTGACTCAATGTATTTTCCAGAATCAGAAGTGAACAGCTTAATAACCTCCTTATAGTCAAAGCCATATTCTGAAAATAAGCTGTATACATAAAAATCTAATGGTTTTAATTTAGCCAAATCAGAAATTTTAATACTTTCATATGTTTCTTCTTTTAAAAAAACTTTGTCTTTTACTTCATTAATAATAATTTCTGCAAATATCTTTGCAGAGTTTAAGTTATTAATTGTTGTCTTGAACTTTAACATAACATTATCATCTAATTCCTTAAATGTAGGAATGATTGAGTTTCTTATCCTATTTCTTAGATAATCATTACTTGAATTTGATGAGTCTTCCCTAAATTCAATATTGTTGTCAATTGCATACTGGATTATTTCATTTTTAGAAACATCTAGCAATGGCCTATATAACTTTTTTGTTTTAGCAGGAATACCAACTAATCCGCTTAAACCTGTTCCTCGCATTGAATTAATTAAGTATGTTTCAATTTGATCGTTTAAATTATGTGCAGTTACAATAAAATCAAAACCATATATTTCTTTTAAATTATAAAACCATTCATATCTAAGTTTTCTAGCCCCCTCCTGTGTACCAATTTTATTGCTATTGCAGAACTGAACTGTATTAAAACTTGAGCAAAAATGCTTTTGGTTGTTTTGTTTTGCCCAATTAGATACAAATACTTCATCATTATCACTTTCATGTGATCTTAATTTAAAATTACAGTGTGCTATAGAAAATTTTAAATTATATTTTTTAAATAAACTAGCTAATACCATACTATCAACACCACCACTAACTGCTATTAAAAAGTAAGAATCTTTTACAGGTTGTAGCTTTTCTTTAAAAACTTTATCAATTTCATTTTTCACATTGTAAAAATAAATAAACTTTGACCAAATTAGTATTCAATTTTATTATTGGTTATAATTTTTTTTCTAAACTTGTAAAATATAATTTACTATTTTGAAAAACTCTACTAGTGCACGCTTGTCGATTGGAGTAGCACTTCTTCCAATAATTTTTTTAATATTACTCTTAAGTATAAACGTATTTATATATGGTGATGATTCTTTAAATGGTACAAATCAATTTATTTTAATCTTATCAGGTTTATTTGGAGCATCAATCGGATTCCTATATAATGTTTCATACAAGAAAATACTTACCAGTATTTCAAATAGTGTAAAATCAGTAACTGGAGCATTATTAATATTATTATTTGTGGGAGCTCTTGCAGGGACATGGATGATAAGTGGTATAATTCCAGCAATGGTCTATTATGGTTTAAAAATATTGGATCCCAATATTTTTCTTCCAGCTTGTATCATAATTTGTTCAATAATTTCTGTTGCAACAGGAAGTAGTTGGACTACTTCTGCAACAGTTGGAATTGCTCTTGTTGGAATTGGCAAAGCCCTTGGAATTCCTGCAGGAATGGTAGGAGGAGCTGTAATAGCAGGTGCTTATTTTGGCGATAAGCTTTCACCATTAAGTGATACAACTAATCTTGCATCAGCAGTAACAAAAGTTGATCTTTTTAAACATATAAAGTATTTAACATATACCACCATTCCAAGTATTTCTATTACATTAATTATATTTATTATTCTTGGATTTCTGCAAGTTTCAGACGGAACTACTGATAATGCATATTTGTTAAATGCCATATCAGAAAAATTTAATATATCGTTAGCTCTTTTTATTGTTCCACTATTGGTACTTATAATGATTGTTAAAAAAACTCCTCCATTGATTGCTCTTGTTACAGGGACTCTTGTTGGTGCTTTATTTTCCTTAATTTTTCAGCCACAAATAATAACTGAATTATCTGGTGGAACAAACTTTAGTTTAGTTGATTCCTACATAGTAATTATGAATACTATTACTGGAGAGATTAATATTGAAACCAATAATGAAATTTTAAATGATTTATTTTCGACAGGAGGAATGCTAGGTATGATGAATACTATTTTCTTAGTAATTGGTACAATGGTATTTGGTGGAGTAATGGATGCAATCGGTGCTTTGAAAACTATTAGTAAAGCATTATTAAAATGGGCAGATAATTCATTCAAATTATTTGCAAGTACTGTTGCTTCATGTCTAGCTCTAAATGTTAGTGCCTCAGATCAGTATCTATCAATTGTTGTTTCCGGTAAAATGTTTGAGAATGCTTTTAAAGACAAAGGTTTAGCACCTGAAAATCTAAGTAGAACTATTGAAGATTCTGCTACTGTAACTTCTGCGCTGATTCCTTGGAACTCTTGTGGAGCATATCATTCATCGGTATTGGGTGTAAGCGTTGGCGAATATTTTATTTATGCAATCTTTAATTGGATTAGTCCTTTTATGACTTTATTATATGCTGCTCTTAGAATAAAAATTAGGACTTTAGGAATCAAAAATCAATAATATAAACT
>CESN01015044.1_pt1 | contig 23741 bp, 24 predicted proteins | sample 531181 | NCBI WGS metagenome assembly CESN01 (sample SAMEA2621990, study PRJEB7988) | marine metagenome | isolation source: saline water (ENVO:00002010), including
ACCCGCGAGCAAACTGAGTCCAAGCAATTGTCCAAAAAGAGAGAAGACAATAACCTTTTTCTTAGAAAAGCGATCAGCAACCCATCCGGCAAAAGGAGCAAACATAACAAAGGGCAAAATCAGTAGAATTGAAACCTGTTGATTCACCGTATCCATACTTGCTTTTCCGAATTGAACCGCAGCCATTACTGGCAGCATTGCTTTCATCACATTGTCATTAAAAGCTCCAATGGTTTGAGAAATCATTAGCGGCCAAACAACCTTAAATGACTTTTCTGCCCGGTTGTTCATGATCAAATGAAGTATCCTCCTCGCCTCATCAAATTCATTTCACATTCGATTTTCCAATTGCCAAGAGAAATCGAATTATGATGAAGATAACAAATGTTAAAAAATATATTTACCAAATGGTTAATCTTTGTATCCGCATGCTCTTTTATTGATGGGAAGCCATTGAATGTACTCTTCATCTTTACCGATGATCATGCCTATCAAGCCATTTCTGCTTATGGTTCCAACCGGAATAAAACCCCGAACATTGATCGGATTGCCCAAGATGGCATGCTTTTTAACCGTGCCTTTGTAACCAACTCGATCTGTGCTCCTAGTCGAGCGGTTATTCTAACGGGGAAACACAGCCATCTGAACGGACAACTTACCAATGGACAAAGGTTTGACGGCGAGCAACAAACCTTTCCAAAACTTTTGCAAAAACAGGGTTATCAAACCGCTATAATTGGAAAATGGCATCTCAAAAGCGATCCCACAGGTTTTGACTTCTGGCAAGTCTTGCAAGGTCAGGGTCCTTATTACAACCCTCCAATGAATACTGCTCAGGGCGTTCAAAAGATTACCGGATATACCACGGATGTAATTACTGATATTACTCTTGACTGGCTTAAAAATGACCGAGATAAGGACAAACCCTTTTTTGTTATGAGTCAGCACAAGGCACCTCACCGTAATTGGCAGCCAGGACCCAAGTATTTAACCAAATATAATGACATCAATATCCCGGAACCAGAAACCTTACGGGACGAGTACAAAAATCGTCTCGAACCCGCTTCCACTCAGGCCATGTCGATCGATGGTCATCTTTCTGTCAATGATTTAAAACTTAAAGCTCCAGGCAACCTGACTCCCGAGCAGAAAGCACGATGGGATGCTGCCTATAATCCAAAGAATGAGGCTTTTGAAAAAGCAAAGTTAGAAGGAGATGCCCTATTTAAATGGAAGTACCAAAGATATGTAAAAGATTATCTTCGCTGCATCGATTCCGTAGATGAAAATATAGGTCGCATGCTTGACTATCTTGATGAAAGTGGTCTGGCTAAAGACACGGTTGTCATTTATTCTTCCGATCAAGGCTGGTATCTTGGTGAGCATGGATGGTATGATAAGCGTTGGATGTACGAGGAGTCTTTCCGTACCCCCCTCATCGTTCGCTGGCCGGGAGTCACCAAGCCTGGCACGCAAAATACCGATCTTGTACAGAACTTGGATTATGCCCAGACATTCCTTGATATTTGTGGAGCTAAATCACCTAAAGATATGCAGGGTGCCTCCATTGTCCCGCTGCTCCAAGGGGCAAAACCCAAGAATTGGCGCAAGTCCCTTTACTATCAATATTATGAGTTCCCAGGTGCTCATTCGGTCCGTCGGCATTACGGGGTAAGGACGGACCGGTACAAACTCATTCATTTCTACATGCTAGACGGATGGGAATTATACGACTTGGAAGAAGATCCCAACGAATTATATTCTCTTTACGGAAAGCCTGGTTATGAAAAGGTCACTGCCAAGCTCAAGACAGAACTTAATCGGCTCCGTAATCAATATAAGGTACCCGAAGATACCCGCCCACTTACGAAAGTACCTCGAGTAAAGAAGAAAAAGAAAAGTGGCTAGTTAGGAAGAAATTGCGTCTATGGCAGCTGCAAGTTCAAAATCTTTCATTGTTACTTTCCCCCCTGCTGAATGAGTATTTAAAGCAATCTCAATTCGGTTATAACAATTAAATATTTCTGGATGATGATCCCTCTGCTCCGCTTCATAAGACAACTTTACAAGAAAAGACATAGCCTCTCGGAAGTCCTTCATTTTTAAGCCTTTTGTAAGTTTTTCATTTTCCAAGCTCCAAGTAGGAAAATGGATCAACTTACTTTCGATTTCATTTTGGTTCATTGCATGATTCATATTTTCTGAAGGTATAACTTGCTTTCCTCATTGTCAATTTGCCGAGAACGCGTTGAAATGAAATTTCTTACATGAATCCCTTCACGATCGAAGAACAAGAAAGAATGCCCGAGCATGTGGCCATCATCATGGATGGAAATGGTCGGTGGGCACAATCCAAGGGAAAGCCTAGACTCTTTGGCCACAGAAATGGGGTCGAGAATGTTCGAAGTGTGGTTAACACTGCCAGAGAATTGGGTATTCCTTATGTAACTCTTTACGCTTTTAGCCAGGAGAATCAGAGTCGACCAGTTGCCGAAAAGTCAGGCTTAATGAAATTACTTGAAGAGTTTCTGAAAATTGAACTTAAGTCAATGGTTCGTGACGGCATCCGGCTTAGAGCAATCGGTGACCTCAATGGACTCCCGGAATTCGCCCGAAAAATAGTTCTGCAAACTATTGAAAAGACGAAGGCTAATCAGGATTGGAATCTCACTTTAGCACTCAATTATGGAAGTCGTCAGGAAGTGTTAGAAGCAATTAAGTCAATTTCTAAAAGCGAAAACCTCGATCCTGAAAGTCTTGAATGGGATGATTTTTCCCAATATCTCCAAACTAGAGATTTACCCGACCCCGATCTTATCGTGCGAACCTCCGGGGAATTTCGCCTGAGTAATTTTCTTCTTCTGCAAGCCGCATATGCTGAAATTTTTGTATCTCCCCTCCACTGGCCTGATTTCAACCGCAATGCTTTTATTGACTCTATAAAGGATTATGTACACAGAGAGAGGCGTTTTGGCAAAACCCGAGAACAAGTAGTTTCCCTTACCTAGATCGCTCCACCATGCTCATTCGCACCTTATCCACTACTGTACTTTGGTCATTAATGGGAGCAGTCGTGTATTCAACCAAGGAGGCGGGGGCAATGTGGATTCTAAACCTTTGCTCGACCCTTACGCTTTTTGAAATTTATACCATTCTTGGAAGGCTTGGTTTTGCCGCAAATAGAATGTCAGGACTGATCACCGGAGGTTGCATGATTCCTGTTGCGTTTTATTTCCCCGGGGCGGGAGTCGATGTTCTTGCTATCGGTGCCCTTCTCACTTCAGCCGCATGCGTACTTTTCCCCCAGGCTCAGCGTGGAATGTATGTAAAACGATTAATGCCCACTTTTTTCGGCTTATTGTATGTAACCTTTTTGCTCCACTATTTCGTTCAAATTATTCAATTTGCAGAAGTAGAGAGTACCGATGAAAGCCTCGGTTTTGGTCTTTTCTTTTCCTTATGGGTGGTAGTCGTCGCAAAATTCAGTGACATCGGGGCTTTGTTAATTGGGAAAATGATTGGAAGGACAAAAATGGCTCCTTCTATTAGCCCAGGTAAAACCATTGAAGGTCTTATTGGGGGATTAGCTGCCTCCTCAGGAATAGGGGCTCTCATTCCTTGGCTTATTTTGAATTACATGCCAATGGTTGTAAACTTTGGTTCCTTCGATTTCTCCCCCTCACAAGGTGCAGTTTGGGGTCTTTTAATCGCAGTAACTTCAGTAATTGGAGATTTAATCGCCTCGGTTTTAAAGCGTCTTGCAGGCATGAAAGATTCTGGTGGTGCCATCCCCGGAATCGGAGGATTGTTGGATTTAACCGATAGCTTAATCCTCGCCGCTCCTACCGGGTACTTTATTTTACTTATTCTGCAACCGTGAGCTCGGCCAAAAAGTTCGTTCTGTTGGGAGCGACTGGTTCCATTGGGGAAAGTACGCTTCAAGTCTTACGCAAACACCCGGAGAAGCTCGAGCTGATTGGGGTCTCTGCTCACAAACAGTCTGAAAAACTGCATTCCATCATAGAAGAATTCAAGGTTCCAAATGCTCACCTTATTTGCCAAGGCGATCAAAGAGTCCCTTTCCCCAAAAAAACTAACCTTGGACAAAGTACAGACCAACTAGATGAACTGGCTGCTCATCCAGAAGCAGAACTGGTTGTGGTTGCGATCGTTGGTTCTGCGGGACTTCGCCCCACTTTGGCTGCATTAAAAGCAGGAAAAGATGTCGTTCTTGCCAATAAAGAATCTCTGGTCGTTGGTGGTAAATTAGTTACGGATACAGCCCGTGAGTCTGGTGCCCGAATTATTCCTGCTGATAGCGAACATAATGCGATTCATCAATGCTTACTGGGTCAAGAAGAACGAGAACTCGACTCGATCATTTTAACTGCTTCGGGTGGGGCTTTCCGTGATTTGCCCCTCGAAAAATTAAAAGATGTAACCCTCAAACAAGCTCTTAAACATCCCAACTGGTCGATGGGGCCAAAGGTTACCATCGATTCCGCAACCATGGCAAACAAGGGGCTTGAGTTGATCGAGGCTTACTGGCTTTTCGGGCTTCCTTCAAACAAGATGGAAGTGGTCATCCATCCTTCAAGTATTGTGCATGCAATGGTTCGATTTATTGATGGATGTTGTCTTGCTCAACTTAGTCCACCGTCCATGACCTTCGCACTCCAGAATGCACTCCTCTTTCCGGAGAGACATGCCGGAGTGGAAAAATCTTTGGATTTTTCTCAAAGTTTTGATTTATCATTTTCTCCGCCTTGCCATGACAGATACCCCTGTCTGAGGCTCGCCCGAGAATGTTTATCCCAAGGAGGTCCCTACCCCCTCGCGTTTAATGCCGCCAATGAAGTTGCCGTCGATGCTTTTCGTATGAATCGAATTGGCTTTGTTCAAATTTCGAACATAATTGAAGAATCTTTGAATAAACTAAACACAAATGAACCCACTTGTCTCGCTGACTTGTTGGAATTAGACACCGTAATACGCTCAACTGCTTCTCAATCCATCGCCTTACTTGGTCACTAGTCAATTTATGTCCCTCCTTTACGATTTTGCCTTTATTTTCGTCGCTTTGTTTGCACTTGGCTTCACGATTTTCATTCACGAACTAGGTCATTTTTTAGCTGCTCGCAGGCGTGGATTGCTGATTACACGCTTTTCCATCGGCTTCGGTCCCAAGATTTTTGGATGGACTCGAAACGGGGTTGAATATCGTCTTTCAGCTATCCCATTCGGGGGCTATGTCGCCCTTCCTCAACTGGTAGATATGGGGAGACTGGAAGGAAATGAGGAAAAGGATGGTGAGAGAAAACCATTTAAGTCTTGGGATGATGAAGAGGAGAATCAAAAAGAGAAACCGTTACCCAAGATAAGCTACACTGACAAAATGCTTGTTTCGGTTATGGGTGCAGTTTTCAATATCTTGCTTGCTTTCGCCCTTGCATGTGTCCTTTCCCTTTTCGGATATGATGTCCCTGATTCTCAACTAACTACCAAAGTCGGATATGTTTCAGAAAATGTTGAGCGATGGAATCCATTTACAGAGAAAGGGGAAGAAGTTTCTGGACCTGCCAAAAGAGCAGGTATCCTGATTAATGATCAGATAATATCTGTGGACGGAGCCAAAGTTGAGAACTTCATGGACATACAGAACCGAATTGTTACCGGCAAACAACGAACGGCTGAAGGCAGGAGGTTAGTAAATTTGACTATCCTTCGAGATGAGGTGCAGCAGCAAATTGAAGTTTTTCCTGAAATTGTTGGGAGTGAAGGTATCCGATACATTGGAATTGGTCCGAAAGAGACTTTCTTTATCGATTCCTTGGAGCCTGACATGCCCGCAATTAATGCGGGTCTTGAAGTGGGGGATCAACCGGTAAGAATTGACGACCAAGAAATTTATTCCTTTGTCCAACTCGTTTCCTATTTAAGTAGTACTGAAGCAAATCAAACGATATCCTTTACGGTTCGAAAAGGAGGAGAAAATGGTGAAGAAATGACTTATCAATTATCCCCGGTTGAGAAAGAAATCGGGGAAGGTAGTGAGGCAACCACCCGTAAATTGATTGGCTTCAGACCAAAAGCAAAAATCATTACCACTTTTCCAAATCCCTTTGTTTTAATTATGCGTCGGGTTAACGATATGTACCTAACCTTGAGTGGCCTCGTCAGCCCTCAATCCGATGTAAAGCTGCGAAACATGAGTGGGCCTGTCGGTATAGTGAATCATTTGAGCATTTTTGCAAAAATAGGATTCAAGAAACTTTTGTGGTTTGTGGTCTTTATCAATGTTAATCTTGCCATTCTTAACTTACTTCCAATTCCTGTTCTTGATGGAGGTCATATGCTTTTTGCCACCATTGAAAAAATTCGTGGTCAACCTCTTCCTCTTCCCTTTCTCGAAAGAGCTCAGATGCTATTCGTAGTCTTACTCTTCTCTTTTATGCTATATGTAACATTTTTTGATGTTCAGAGAATCGTTCCATTTTAATTTTTAAAGGTGAATGAATCTCCGTACTCGTACTGCGATTCCCGTTTTCAAGTTATTCGCAGAAATTCTCGGATTGTAAAAGTTGGGAATATCTCTGTGGGTGGGGGGAACCCTCTTCGTGTCCAATCTATGACGACCACGGACACTATGGATATTGATGCAACTGCCCAGCAGACCATCGAACTGGCCCAGGCTGGATGTGAGATTGTTCGAATCACCGCACCCAATGTTCGTGCTGCAAAAGCTCTCGGAGAAATCGCAAAGAAAGTAAGGAGTAATAAGATTTTCGTCCCTCTGGTCGCGGACATCCACTTCCTTCCCAAGGCAGCAATGGAAGCCGCCAAGCATGTAGAGAAAGTTCGGATCAATCCCGGAAACTATGCCGATCGAAAGAAATTTCAAATTCGAGAATACACTGATTCCCAATACGAAGAAGAATTAGAGCGTCTGCACGATGCATTCAGCCCTTTGGTGTTAAGATGTAAAGAGCTTGGTCGAGCGATGAGAATAGGGACGAATCACGGATCTCTTTCGGATCGTGTCATGAATCGTTTTGGAGATAGCCCTCGAGGGATGGCTGAATCTGCCATCGAATTTCTTCGCATTGCGAATTATCATGGTTACCACGAAATCATACTTTCCATGAAATCAAGCAATCCGAAAGTTATGATTCAAGCTTATCGTTTGGTGGTTTCATTGATGAAAAAGGAAGGGATGAATTATCCCCTTCATCTAGGTGTAACCGAAGCGGGAGATGGGGAAGATGCCAGAATTAAAAGTGCAATTGGAATAGGTTCACTTTTATTTGATGGTCTGGGAGATACTATCCGTGTTTCCCTGACTGAAGATCCGATTGCTGAAATCCCAGTTGCTCGTGATTTAGCTAGTCGCGCACATCTATGGTGGGAACATGGAGATAAAGAACCAATCTTAACCGAAGAAACTGACTTTACAGATCCATTTTCTTTCACACGCAGACCCGTTGATACAATCCATCTTGGTAGACCCCCCATATCACTAGGAGACAAAAATCCACCCGCCGTAGTTGCTTCCCCCCAAGGCCCTCTTTCCGATTCCGCCTCCATCATCCAAGAAGTGGCTAGAACCCAAGTCTCTGCTAAAGATGCACGCGTGGAAGGCTTGCTGGTTTCGTTGAAAGACACAAATGAGATTCCAGAGCTGCAAACCTTGGCGAGATCGGTCATGGGTGCTTTATCCTTCATAGTTGTGGAAGACTCCCGCGAGGAAGACGATATTCCTCCTGCAATACCCGGTTCAGTCCCTATGATCTGGTTTCCCAAGAATGAATTTACCGAAGAGTCAGAACTTGCCCGATTTCTTGCCCTCTGTGAAGAAGCGGGGCATCACCCTGCAGTTGTTTTTTGCCCAACAAAAATCAGCCCTGGTTTATTAACCCTTCTTACTCTTTCTACTAAGTCTCCAATCGTCACGGTCAGTTCTTCTGTATCGAAAAACCCAATTGCAAATTATCGCCAACTTGCATCTGCACTTCATGAATTAAAATTACCATTATGGATTCGTAATCTTGAAGATGATCGGATTTCAAACGAGGATTTTTTTTCAGGGCGGTTGCTTGATGCTTCAATTTTATCAGGTTCTTTACTTTGCGATGGTCTAGGGGATTTAATTTCGGTTGAAAACTTCGGTTCGCTCAACCGCAATCGTGGCTTGGCATACAACATACTTCAAGGTGCGAGAGCTCGAATCTCTAAAACGGAATTTGTAGCCTGCCCCAGTTGTGGACGTACATTATTTGATCTTCAAAGCACTACTCAAAAGGTTAAAAATGCCACTGGACACCTCAAGGGCTTAACCATTGCTGTAATGGGATGTATTGTCAACGGACCGGGTGAAATGGCAGATGCGGATTTTGGATATGTTGGTTCCGGACCTGGTAAAATCGACCTTTATGTGGGTAAAGAAAGAGTAAAATCTGCAGTATCCGAGACTGAAGCAGTTGACCAACTTGTCCAACTGATACAAGAAGAAGGTAGATGGATCGAACCCTAACTAACCAAACCCCAGACCTTTCTAATGCCGACTCTGCACTGTTCGATCGCATTCTTGCCGGTCACCTTGCTACCATCTCCCAAGTTGAATACTTCCGGGAAAATTTTGGTAATGCCGAAAGTCGTTGGAAAAAAGACGGTACCCGGGTGACCATTGTGGACGAGACCATATCCGACGAGCTCTTCCTACTACTCCAAAAAGACTTTCCTGATGATGACTATTGCTCCGAGGAGGCTCTTGAAACCCCAGAACCAATTCCTACCGAAGCCGAATTCTGCTGGATCCTTGACCCCGTGGACGGTACTAACAACTACGCTGTCGGGGTTCCCGAATGTTGCATCTCCCTTGGTCTGCTCCGGCACGGTGTTCCGGTATATGGCTTCATTTACGATTACGGACGTGATAACCTACTCCAGGGGGGGAAGAATTTTGGATCGATTGAAGGAACTAATCCCGTCTCTGCCGCTGACGAGCTGGTCAATGAAAAACTCACCTTTTGCATGCATTTTCCCATACCTCCTCATATTTTAACTACCCTGAGCCCTGCTCTCAATATTTGGAGAATCCGCTGTCCAGGTTCCGCCGCTATTGGCCTTGCCAATGTGGCCACTGGCAGACTTGATGGTTGCCTAGAATTTCGTCCGAAGCCCTGGGATTGCGCTGCCGGTTACCCGATTTGTGAAGGAGCCGGTGCCGCTTTTCATTTTCTCAATAAGCCCGTTTTCCCTCTTCACTCTTTCTCCCCAGACATGGAATCTTGCCCCTTCCGTGTTGGCTCCGCAATCTTTCATCAAGAAGTAATGGGTGCCTTAGAACGGAACAAACCCGACTGAGAATTCCAACTTGACCCTATCCCCTCAACAGGTTTACTTAGATTCTTTGGACGCGGGCATAGTTTAGTGGTAAAACCCCAGCCTTCCAAGCTGGTGTCCTCGGTTCGATCCCGAGTGCCCGCACCATCAAACTCAAAATTGTTTCGCACCATCTCGGGATGGAACTTTTTCAATCGCATCTCGAAACATTTTTCCTGAAATTGCCAATCAAAAGTCTCTGAGCTTGAACATGTTTTGTCTGACTAATACAGGGCTTTAGTCGAACAAGGCACTTACCTTTTTCAAAGTCAAAAAATCAGGAGTTTCAAAGTCTTTCAAACATAGACTGGCACCGGTGAAATCATGTTCCAATGCATATTCACTTGGGGCAACCACACACTTCATTCCCGCATTTAATGCTGCCTTCAGTCCATGGTCCGTATCTTCGAAAACAACACAATCCTTGGGTTCCACACCACACTGTTCTGCTACTAGTAAATAAATCGCAGGATCTGGTTTTTTATGAAGCGTATCGTCGCCCCCGCACAAGGTTTTCAATGAAGTTAAAAATTTTGAACCTAAGGCTGATTCCAAGACTTCAAAAGCCGCTTTTTTTTCGCATGCCGTACCAATGGCAAGGGGAAATTTTTCTTCTTGGATTTCATTGAATAGCCTTTCTACTCCTGGTCTCAAAGTAAGATTACCCAGACTCAAATCAGCAGTAATAAGGTCGATATACAATCGAGTTTTCCTTTGATACATTTCTTGCTTAAATGAGCCGTATTCTTTTTCGGATCGTTCCAGCAAGGAGAAAATTTCCTTCAATTTCCCTCCACCCATTATTTTCATCCGGTCCATGTAGTCTTGTGGGTTCCAAGTCACAGCTAATCCAATTTCCTTAAACAATTCATTGTAGGCACGACGATGATAATCTTCAGTTTCAAGAATAGTACCATCGAGATCAGAAATTATAAGTTTTAATGACATGGGAAATTTATTTGCTGAAGAGAGCTAGAAATTCTAGATATTTCGATTTATAAAAGTCTTCGTACTTTGATCGGGGATGAATTTGGCGAGCTAGCTGAACCATGGCCTTGGATGCTTCTGCAACGCTTTGATGATTATAGCCTGCGGCCGCCAAAATAGCAGCTCCAAATGCGGAATTTGGGTTCGCTGGAATGGTAATTATTTTCTGGTGAACATCCGCTCTGATCTGCAGCCCTATTGAGCTCTTGGTGGTACCGCCCATTGCAAACAAGGAACCCTTGGTAGAACCACTCAAAGATCGGATTAAATCAAACACCATTGCTTCGGTAAATGCAATTCCTTCCAAACAAGCTTGGTAGAACACTTTTTCATCTCGATCCTGAAGAGTATTGAAAGGCCTAAAATCTTTACTGGCAATCGGGAGCCTTTCTCCCACTCGAATAGAAGGATAAATGAATCCATGGGTCAAAATTTCAGAATTCTTCAAATTTTCCTCTATATTTTGCTCCTTACCTGCAAAGTTTTTCCTAATAATTTCAGCCCCTGCGTTTGATGCACCACCCAGTAACCAGAAACCATCTGGATACTTATGGCAATAAATACGTCCGTTCTGATCCAACAGTTTGTTTCGGGATAATCCCTTGATCGCAAGTGTGGTACCAATAGTGGAAGCCCAGTCTCCAGTTTGTGTCGCTCCAGATGCATAAAACGCGGCATTTGAATCGGTTGATCCTGAAACTAAAACAACCTCATTTTTTAAGCTCCATTTTTTCCTAAGCCTATCAGAGACTGTCTCAAAACTCTTTCCAGGCTGAATAATCGGAGGCAAATTAAGGGCTCCAAGGATTTCGTGCTCCGTCCAATCCTCACGATCCAAATCGACTCCAGTCTTCATGGCATTTGTAAAATCAGTTGGGATTTTAGTCGTACCTGAGAGCCACGAATAAAGAAAATCAGAGGAATGAAAAAAATATGTATTCTCTGGAAGTTGCCAATTATCTTGCATCCAAAGTATTTTAGGCAAAGCAAAAGTAGGTGAACATGATCCGTTGAAAATTGCAGTGCAGCGTGCAGCCTCCTTGACCGCTCTCATATCATTATGCATAAGAGCATTCCCAAGTGCGTCACCTTTTGGAGCAACAGGCAACACCGTCCCTGAAGTCCCATCAATTGCAATCGCTCTAATTTCACGATTTGAACTTTGTGAAAAAATAGCCTCAAGAAGCTCTTCAAATGCCAGAATCCACTCTTTAGGATCTTGCTCTGACTCGCCTTCATTATCGCTGAGGTTGACTTGCTTAAAAGCTATTTGATTTTCTGAGAAAACCCTACCGTCCCCGTCAACAATTACACTTCTAATTCCTCCGGTACCAAGATCAATTCCTAGAAAAAGCATGGATATCTTCAAGCAACAAAAAGTTAGACAAGCGAGAAAAACAAGGATGCAAAGGGAAAATTTTAAAAAAATCTAAGAAATTTGGAAATTTCAAGTTGAGTATTTGTTGAGGTCAAATTTAATTTATGGAATGACTACTTACTTTTCCGAAACTCGAAATGATTCTAAAAACTATCGTACTCTAATTGATGCCTTGCGTTCCACTTCCAAACGCCTTTCTCAAGAAGGGGTTGAATACCAATGGGGGCATATGGGGCAATGCAATGCGGGTCACCTCATACAAACCATTACTGGTATGAGTAGTTTTGAACTGGTCGAGTCTATTGACTTTAATATGGATGAGTGGTCCGAACATGCAACCGATTACTGTTCCAAATCAGGTTGTAAGGTGGATGATATATTCCATGAAGTAGAAAAGCTTGGTATGACCCATCACGATATTATCCGTTTGGAAAATTTATCCGACCGTAAAGTCTTAGAAAATCTGGAGGGTGGATACCGCCCCTTGCAAAAAAACCACAAAGACGATGTGATATGCTACATGGAAAGTTACGCGGATCTTCTCGAAAGTAAATAGTTTTGCCCCTTGTCTGATTTATCTCGGCAATGGTATTGAGATAAAATGCTCTCTTCGTTTTTGAAATTCTTTTTGATCCTTATTAGCTTTGGTGCACTCGAAGCTTCAAGTGCTATAAATGAAACCTACACGAGCGCAAAGGATCCTAATTTGTCGAAGGATTTCATCTACCAAGGTGAATACACTGGTGAAACACATGGAGCTCAGGTTATTTCTCTAGGAAACGGTCACTTTCAAGCAGTACTATTCCCAGGCGGTCTCCCTGGTAACGGTTGGGATAAAAAGAACAAAAGCTTAGTCTCAGGTACTTTAGTTGAAAATTCTGTAATTCTTAAGAATGCCGAAGGCGAAAGATCATATTTAGCCAAAGATCCTTCCTTATTCAGTGCCACAAAATTATTTCCACCTCCGGGGCACAAATTATTTTCTGGGAGTATAGAGAGTGAGATCATGACCTTACTTGGTGAAAATGGTGAGAAATTACACCTCAAGAAAATCATCCGGGAAAGTCCAAGCCTTGGAAAAAAACATCCTGAAAATGCAATTATACTTTTTGATGGGTCCAACAAGGACGAATGGGTCGGGGGTCGCATTGATCCCAAGACAAAGTTACTACATACCGACGGGAAAGACATTATCTCTAAAAAAAAATTCAATGATTATCATTTGCATCTTGAGTTTCTTCTGCCTTATCGCCCTTCTGCAAGAGGGCAAGCGAGGGGTAACAGCGGCCTTTACCATGTGAGCATGTATGAAAATCAAATACTGGACACCTTTGGTTTGGAGGGGCTTCATAACGAGTGTGGGGGTATTTACTCTCTGCAAAACGCTATGGTTAATGCCTGTTTTCCTCCTCTTTCATGGCAGACCTACGATATTGATTTCGTCAACGCAAGGAATTCTTCAGGGGAAAAGATAAGCAATGCAAGAATCACCGCTAAGCTCAACGGGATTCTAATCCACGATGGATTCGAAATACCTACAAAAACTGGTGGTTCTCGTCCAGACCCGGAAGGCACTCCTGGGAAAATCAAACTGCAGGGTCACAATAACCCGTTACAATTCAAAAATATCTGGATTGTAAAAAAATAACTCCCTATTTCCTGGCATGATTTAGGGCCATCTAAATAAATCATAAGTTAGGTATTAAAATATATTTAGTGTATCTATTGATATATATCAAGAACAGTAGTATCTTACTTATTCATGACTACTCAAAAGAAATCAAAAGAAGTATTGGAGGTTGGTGATCTCGTAGTTGAAAAAAAAGTAAGAAGTAAAAAGAAGAGAATTGGCGAGATCATGTTTGTCCGTGAAGGAAGGAGAAGAAAACTCGAGATGATAGAGCTCAACAAGCATGACCTCTCTCCCCTCACCCGAGGAAACATGGAAGGGCCAAAGATTTTTTCTCTATTCGATTCTGAATGCAAAAAGTTAAAGCCTTTAGGTTTTAAAAAGGAAAAAAAATTTGAAATCGGTGATCTCATTAGATTCACCAAAAAAAACAGATCAAGATTTGGTATGATAACCAGCTTTATTCACCCAGACGGATTATATTCCGATTCATTCGAAAAAGGATACAATGGTAAAGACTTTCTAGAATGTATTGAAATTTTACCCAAACAAGGATTACCAAGAAGAAAGGACGAAAAAGATAAACCTTATATATTTCTTGCTACCCCAGAGCACAGTAAAGAATGCCTTGTCATTCCCATGGATGAAAATGGTGGAGTTAGGATCAAAGAAAGGAAGTTTTCGTACACAAAAAAGACGTGCGCCGATTAAGACACACGTCTTTAGGTTGCTAACCCATGAAACCTTTCCTCTGAAAAACTGAATTGCATAACTAGCGCCACTTTTAGTCTTATCACAACATTTGTTCTATTTTTTTCACTTCCAAGAGTCGAGGAACCAATTGGTTGGATCAAATAAAGCAGAGTAAATTACCAGTTCTTAAGCAGGTCGTCCCAATATTTATCCAAAGCTTGGGCGTCTGAAAAAGATTTGGTTACCGACGCTTTTTCGTCAATTGGATCGTGATATAAAAATTCGATCTTATTTTTGGCTTGGAGTTTTTTAAACAAATAAACTTGAGATTTATTGATGCAGACAGGATTTCCGTCGGTATCTACCCCAGCTTTAATCACGGACAAATTAGCTTCAGACTTCTGAAAGATTGCCCCCATAAAAAAACTGGTCAGTGCCAGCATTCCGAAACCGATAAGTATTCTTTTAATTTTATTCATAATTTACATTTTTTGAAGTTGGTGAATTACATGACATTATATTACATGGAAAACTTGATCATTTCACCATAAATTAGTTTATCTCAAGTTATTTCCTTTTTATTTATGATTTGCTAAAATCAATAATTCCATCACTCATTCTAGGCTTGAGCTCAAAAAACTCTTTTCATTTTATCAATTTTAAAGAATCTTCCTTGCAAGAATTACTTAGTTGGATCGAAAATGAAGATGACCTTATTTTGTGGTCCGGCAATACCTTCGATAAAGCTTTCTCTCTACCAATCTTCCTCAAACATTTAAAAAGAGAAAACCTTAATTCATTTGCTTATGTTAACCACAAAAATGATTTATTTGCATATGGTGAAATAGTGCAAACCAAGCCCAAAATTGCCACGATTTGTCGAGTCATCGTTCACCCTGAAAAAAGAGGAATAGGAGTCGGTCAAGAATTCTGTAAAGAATTAATTTGTTGGATCCAAAAAATGGATAAATTCAACTGGATTTCCTTAAATACTCTTCGAAATAATTTAAAAGCTTACCATTGCTACAATAAGCTTGGTTTTCATGAAGTAAAAGTTCAACCAAAAGCTCGATTCTTAAATGGAAGTTGGCAAGACTTGATAATTATGAGAAGAAAAATATGAATCTCTTTATCATTTTTTGAGTCAACACTGAAGCAATTAAAAATTTCACTACATTTATATGATGCAAAAAAACAAAAACCATTCCCTTTCAAACGGAAAGTATGTAATTTGGTTTGCTTCCGTTCTCATCTTCATTGGTATTTCGAGACACTTACCATTAGATTATCCAGAACTCTTTAATTTTTCTCCGGTTATTGCGATCTTCCTATTTTCCGCGGCTTATATAAAGGGTCGCTTTTCTTGGATAGTACCAACAATTGGGGTTATACTTTCTGATCTGTTACTCTCTGCATTTTATGGTCATAAATTGGTAGAGCCTTTCATGTTTGTCGCTTGGTTTTCATATGCTCTTATTTTTCTTTTGGGGAAGTGGATGGGGACTAAGGGCAATATTTACAAGATCGGAATCTGTGGACTTATTTCCGCTTTTATCTTTCACATAATTACTTGCTCCTTTTCGTGGTGGATTAACCCAGCTTATGTAAAAACTATAAGCGGTTTGGTTCAGGCCATTTTCTTGGGAGAACCAGGTTTTCCTCCCTCTTACTTATTTCTAAAGAACACAGTTCTGGGCACCCTCTTTTACAGTTCCTTATTTGCTTATTTGGCAAAAACCTTATCCTTACAAACGCATGCAAATTTACCGATTAGAGTACATGCAAATTAATCTTTCTATTTAGTTCTTTGTCTTAGTGCTTCGAATAAACATACTCCGGTAGCTACTGAAACATTCAAGCAATCAACGGTTCCAACCATAGGTATCTGTAGCAATTCATCACAATTGTCCGCAGTTAAACGCCGTATTCCTGTTTCCTCAGCCCCGACGACTAGTCCAAAAGACCCGGTCATATTCATTTGATAAAGAGATTGGGACGCTTGGTCACTTGTGCCCAAAAGTCTAATCCCTCGCACTTTAAGCTCTTTCATCAATCTTGAGAGGTTTCGAACTCGCATTAATTTTAAGGATTCAGCTGCCCCTGCCGCTACATGCCTTACGACCTCAGTTATTCCAGCGGATCGATCTGCTGGAATGATAACCATGGTCACTCCAGCAGCATCTGCGGAACGCAAGCAGGCACCAAGATTTCTTGGGTCTTGAACTTGGTCAAGAATTAGTAAAAAAGGGATACCCTCGAAATCATCCAAGAATTTCAAGCCCTCCTCTTCAGAAAAAGTTGAGATCCCAACATCTGGATTGGAGTGGGTTCTTCTACCTAAGGATCTGGAAAAACGTTTGGACATTAATGGCTCCTTAAATAGGCGAAGGCATAGTAGGAAAAAGTGCTGTTTTCAGCAAGGCTCTCAGCATTTGTTCCACGAAGAAAATCAATAGTATCTTTAATTTCTTGGTAGGAAGACAATTTTTTCACTTTTTGAGGAACTGACATCATAAATTGATTGAAGAATGACAAATTTTCTCGAAAGAGCAAGAGAGTGAATTCAGGGGATGAGCGAACTTAACTAAGAATCAATACGCAGAGAGGGTAAAAAAGATAGAGATTGCTGAGAATTATCTACCATGCCAGAAGGCTGAGAAATGGCAGCGAAAGCGATCATTGCCGCGTTGTCTCCAGTATGGCGCTTATCGGCAGGTAAAAATTTCAACTCATTAGCCTGACACAATTTGCCAAACTCATCTCGCATGAGTTCATTGTTAGCCACACCTCCAGATAGTCCAAAGCTTTTGAAACAATCTGGTGAAATTACTTGCCCCGTTTTACGAACTAATTGATCCACCACTGCTTTTTGGTAAGATGCAGAAAAATCTGCTTTATTAAGTTCAACTTCAGACTCAGTCCATTTATTCAACTCATAAAACAGGCTTGTTTTTAGTCCTGAAAAGCTAAACTTCAACTCATTCTTTTCTGGAAAAGCCAGGGGGAAATCGAAAGCTTTTGGATTTCCATCTTTAGCAGACTCTTCCATTTTTGCACCACCAGGATATGGCATCCCGAGCAACTTTGCTCCCTTGTCCAAAGCTTCTCCTGCAGCATCATCGACAGTTTCAGCAATCACCTTTAATTGGAGAGATATGTCTAACGAAAAAAGTACGGTATTTCCTCCGGATACCAAAAGTCCAAGGTGAGGCACATAATCCTGCCATTCAAAATGATTCCCTAAAAACGAAGGCATAAAAACTGAGAAAGCATGTCCACGAAGATGGTTCACTCCAAAAACGGGTACATTCCAAAGCAAACCCAAAGTCTTGGCGTACGAAATTCCGATTCCGAGGCATCCAACTAAGCCAGGCCCACGGGTAACCGCAATGCTTGTTACCATCTTAGGAAGATCAAATTCCTCACTTGCAAGTTTCAACAAGGGCACGAAATTATTTAAATGTTCACCAACGGCAAGATCGGGAACCACGCCACCATATTCAGCATGCCTGTCGACTTGACTATGTATCCATTCACCGAGCAACTCTCCCTGTTTTGACATGAGAGCCAGTGCAGATTCATCGCAAGAGCTTTCTAATGCTAACCACATTAATCTGCTCTATTTGTCATGCTATTCATGGGAGTCATTTAATTCATTGTTTTCAAGAAGGGAGTACGCTTTTTCCAACTGTTGGTCATCTACTTCCTCAAAACCTAATAATCTCTGATATTCTCCACTGTCTTGCATATTCTTGGCATAGCGCTGTAGGCGTAATTTGGTTTCATTATCTTCACTACAAGGAATATGATGGTCTGGTTCAATTCCGGTTTCATGGATAGTGGAACCATCTGTAAAAAAATACATTGCAGTGGTTAGCTTCATTCCAGAGCCGAGATCAAGAGGATAAATGGTTTGAACCGAACCTTTACCAAAACTTTTCTCGCCAACCAAGACGGCACGTTTCGATTTGGATAATGCTCCAGCAACGATTTCGGATGCACTAGCACTTCCTTCGTTCAGTAAAATAATCATTGGAATATTCAAAAACTTTTTAATTTTCTTGGATTTAAAATCTCGCTTTTGTACCTTTTTTCTCCCTCTCACACTGACAATCAATTCATCCGTAGGCAGGAAAAGGGATGCAACGTCAATAGCACCGGAAAGTAAACCACCCGAATTATCCCTTAAATCAAGTATCAAATTTTTGAAACCTGAATCTTCAAAAGCAATTAATTGATCTCGGACTTCCTCCCCACTTCTTTCAGTAAATTGAACAAGATGCATATATGCCGTTCCGTTTTCATTAATCCTTGATATGTCGAGGCTTGAAATCGTAATTTGCCCTCTGGCAACTTCTAAAATTTTAGTTCTATTTTTGAGATCTGTAATGGAAAGTTTTACGGTTGTTCCAGCAATTCCTTTAATTTTACTGCTTATCGTCTCCAGATCGACTTCCTCAATAGGTTGTGCATTTACTTGATCGATAACATCACCGATTTGTATGCCTGCGATCTCGGCAGGACTTTGAGAGAAAACCCGGGTCACCATGATACCCCGATCCACTTTCCTGATCATGATCCCAATCCCAACATACCTTCGATGGGTGTCATCATTAAAAACTTTGTATTCAGTAGAGTCAAAAAAACGAGAGTGACGATCTAAGCCTTCAAGCATACCATTCACTGCTTGGGTAGATAATTGAAACAGATCCGATTTATTCGGATCAACATATTCGGTATGAACAAGCCTCAAAGATTCTTCAAATTGCAATATTGCCTTCCAGTAATCCAACTTGAAAAATAGTCGAGCGGCAGGATTGATGTACAAGCTCATTAATACAAATCCTAAGAAAGCACAGCTAAGCCAGACTGGAAGAATCACCAACCAATTTAATCGACTCCCTTGAATTCCTCGCTTGAATTTCACCGTAAACGCAATACCCATACTCGATAACAATGCAAACCACAATCCTAAGAGAAGAACTCGTAACTTCGTTTGTAAATAGATTCAAGGATGTGCCCTTTATCCCTACGGATGAATACATTGACTGGGCTCTTTATGACCCAAAAATTGGATATTACAGACAGCAAAGGCAAAGAGTTGGAAAATCTTCCAAAGCGGACTTTTACACATCCTTTTCTTTTTCTAAAATTTGGCCTACATTGATCGTAGAATGTTGCACTCAACTTCTATTTCCTGATTCACCGGCTAATTATGATTTTGTTGAAATAGCCGCTGAACCAAGCTCAAGCCTTTTGCAAGATTACCCACACCCCTTCTCCTCCAACCATGTGATTAGGTTGGGAGATAAAATTGATATACCAAAGAAAGCAATTGTATACTCCAATGAGTGGCTGGATGCGCTTCCTTTTAAAAGATACTCCTACTCATCGGGAAGGAATGCATGGCTTGAACATGGGGTGGCTCTTCAAGGTCAAACCATCATGGAAATAAGATCAGAGGAACCATTGGAAGAAAGTTCCCATCTCCCCTTTCAAAAGTATAGGAACCTACCCAATCGATACATCGTGGATTGGCCATCTAAAGCTCTTGAAGCCCTTACAAAGTTGATGTCTTCAAAAGAATGGGAAGGTTTATTCCTTACTTTTGACTATGGCTTGAATACAGATGAACTATTTCAAAACAGGCCAAATGGTACTGCAAGGGCTTATAAAAACCATGAATTAAGAAATGATATTTTTGCTTTTCCGGGAGAACAGGATGTAACCTGCCATCTCTGTTGGGATCAAATGGTAGGTATCTTAGAAAAAGAATCCTTTAAAAATATCGCATTATCATCTCAAGAAAGCTTTTTAATCCATTACGCAAAAAAAGCCCTTCAAACAAATGTAGAACAAGGAAATTTAGCTGAAATAAGTGCGATTAAAGAATTAATTCATCCCCAATATATGGGTCAGAAGTTTCAAGTTTTACATGGCCTCAGAGGACAAAACAGAGATTAAGGGAAATTCGGACCCATAAAATTGGTGGCTTCGTAAGGACAACCAATTTCATACATCCTTCTTATTTCTGACTCAGGCATAGAAGTTTTAAAAATAGCCAATTCATCCATGCTTCCTTGAAGAGTTATCTGGCGTTTAAATGGCTTCGCTTTCGAGCAGTACCCAAGAGAAGAATTTGAAAAGGAAACTGGGATTTGAGACCGGATCTTCTCGTGACTGAAAGAACGGCCATTTACAAAATGACTAACTTTTCTTTTGCTTAGGTCAAAACTGGTAGCAACATGCACCCATCGCCCCATTCTTTCCGAGCGGAAAGCAACCGCTGACTGATACATGTCCTTCTTACTTCCTCTACTTACCTCAAGTACAACCTGACCCTTTTGATTAATAAACCATGATCCTGAACCTGAAGATAGGGATTCAGAACAAAGGATCGGGGACATTTTATCCTTCAATTTATCGATCTTTATCCAAGCTGATAATGTAAATGCTTGCAGGCTGACATTAAAATCAAGCCTGACACGGTCATTTTTTCTTTTGAATACGAGAGCACCCTTACCAGGCCATCTTCCTTCGCTCCAGGTACAACCAATAATCGCTCCATTTAAAGAATCTTGATTTTGACTTGATTGATTTTGAAGAGCTCTTGCCCATGGCGAATGATGATCAAAAGAATAATAAAGGGATGTGTTTGCATTCTGTGCAATTTCTTCACTGAGCTGCACCCATGAAGCATGGCGATTTTGAGATTCTTCTTTGGACCTGAAAGCAATATCTGCGGTTCCAATAAAGGCTTCACTTGGCATTTCTACCCAGTTTGAAAAACCATTTGGATCAACGAACAAAGCCTGTCCTCCCGAAACTTCTCTCTCAACTTCTTCACCACTTTCATTTTCTCCAGCATAAAGAACATTCCCGCGATAAACATAAATTTCAGCTGAGCCTCCGTTGTGCACGCTCAGCCCAAATTCAGTACCCAAGTCAATCAGTTTACCTTTGGGTAAATTGATCGTAAATCCACGGGCAACTTCTGGAACGGTAGCCCGCAACTTACCCGAAGAAAGAGAACCTTCATTCGAGTTAATCAGTTCAAAGTTAACAGGTCCTTCAAGAATCACGGTGGAACCTTTCAGGAACTCAAGTTGAACTAAACCTTCATCAATTTGTAAAACTGAGGGTTCTAGGGTACTTCCTAAACTCGGGCGAAACCAAGTTTCATTGGACCACTTTACTCCTACTGACTTGGTCATTACAGCAAGCGTGAAATCATTAGTAACTGAATCGCCGAAATCAAGTCCTTCACTTTCCGCAGAAATCTCATCGTTTTCTGTAAGGAAATCGGTGGAAGTGAAATTAAGAGAAATGTAGACACCAAAAGCTATCGCAGCAGCAAATGCAAGAATCGGCGTTAGAAATTTTTCCATCTTTTCCTTCAAAGGGAAAAGGATTACTTCATCTTCAGAATCACCGCCAACCACCTCTTCTGCATAATGAGCAATGCTGGTGGACATATCCATGAATCGAATGTAATGCTTTCTTGCTTCGTCTGAATCTTCAAGAAGCTTTTGCAAACGCTCTTTATCCTTAATCGAAAGATTGTTTTCTACCAACCCGTCAAAAAGGTCATGTAATTCTAAGATTTCACTATCTGTTAATTTCATTTCGCTTGATCTAGAGATAATTCAAAAGAGACACAGTCGAATAAAACCTTACGAATTCGGTTTAATGCTTTATATGCCCCCTGGACGGTTCGACCACAAGTTTGAGCAGCGACAGCTACACTCTTACCTGATTCATACCGAGTCAGAACCATCCTGCGATCTCTCTCACTCAATTTATTTAAGCACTTACCAAGAGCTTGATGCCTATAATCGAGTTCCTCTTCCATTTGCCCGCGAGTTTGAGAAATTACATCCATTACTTCTTGGTTAAATACGACCTTAGCCATTGCAAATTTCTTTCGAGCTGCCCGTACTTTCCAATAGGCGATCTGACAAGCCCAAGAGTAAAAATTGGTACCAATCTCAAAATCTTTAAACTTTTCGCAAATAGTGAGGCTCGTTTCCTGTAGAATGTCTTCTGCATCGCTTCTGTACGGCACCAGAGTATGAATGTAAGCAAATAAACGACGCTGATATTTCATCATTAATTGAACCAATTCTGCAGATCGGTCATCAGGTCGAATCGACATCAGAAAAAACAATTAAGCGACCTGTTTTGCCAAGCGAGTGTTCTCTTTTTTCAACTTGTTCATGGCACCAAAATTCTCAAATTTATTCAAACCCCTGCGATCCACTTCTTTCAAGGCTTTTTCTAAACTTTTAGAGGAAAGTCGAACTGTTTTCGTCTTCGCCCGACAACCTTTTCGAATAGCAGGCTCGGTCATTTTGTAATAAATAGTACCCCCCGGAGTTTTAAACAAGCGGGGTGCTAGAAGGGTGTTTTCTTTGCGCCTTCTTTTAATTCTTTTGACGCTATTCGGAGGATGATTTTCAGAACCAGTACTATCGTCACAGGCAAGATCTCCATCTGCTTGAGCCAAGAGTCTTTCAATGGTGTCGCCATCCAAATATTTATTTGCCAAATCATTACAAGCAAAGCCTTCATCATAAGCGACCTCCTCAAACGGATCATTGATAGTCATAACCTTGTGAGCTGGGCCTAAAACTCCCTTAAAATCTTTCCAGAACCATTGTACAGCCTTTTGAACCGCTTTCCTACGATTATTCCCGTAAATGGCTTTCCTGGCAATAAACATCCGATCTGCCCCGAGCCGCGCCTCCAATAAATACTTGGTTTCGTAAATAAGGCGGAAATAATCTTCATAAGAAATCATAAGGGTAACTTCATATTTTTGGAAATCATTAACTTTCATCATGGCTTTGTCTCCTTTTGGGCGTTTCTAAACAATTAATGGTATGAATTGATGAAAGTACATATCCAGAGCTATCTTGCTTAGGACACAAAAGTTGTAAAAACTTCAGAATGCCATCAATAAAGTAACTTTAAATGGAAAAGCATAGAGCTATACTTAAAGTGTGGTTAAATTCTTACAGTGGTCATAGAAAACGATCTAAAAGCAATCAAATAGGCCGCCCCCTTATTGCAAGATAGATGTAGGATTTCCGCGTATTAAAAAAGGTAAGCTTACTGGGAACTCCTTAAACTCTCTTCTTTTATATTACGCTGATTAGAAGGTGGTACATAGAATGAGGGTACGAGTTCATCGAGGTCCGAGGGCAGAACCTCCACGCGAACAAAGACATTTTTTTCGATTGCTTCCGTTTTAATCCGGGTAAGGATCTCGGGTAGTTGGGGTCCACTCTCCTGATTCATTGAGATCTGAGCCATACCCAGTCCTCCCTGAGCCACCGTCCAAAGACCAAGCGCTGACTGGGTGTCTTGGCAGTGTACGCAGACTTCTACTCCAAGGGATTCATCAAGGAAACTTAGTGAAAGACCAATCTCTCTGATCCCCTTCATCGAGTTCGAAAAACCGGCCAGAAGTGGATTTTGTTGATTAGCAGAAAACTCGGGACGATTCCAGAAATTTGGATCTATCTTGATGGCAAAAGTGAGTTGGCGATTGGGTGCCATCGAGTCGAGGATTTTCATAAATACCTTTTTTTCTGTTCCAGACAACGCTTCTTCGACTTGTTTCGGAGGACCAAACATAACCCTTGAATTCTTTTTTCCTTCCACAAATCC
>CESN01028218.1_pt1 | contig 23436 bp, 9 predicted proteins | sample 531181 | NCBI WGS metagenome assembly CESN01 (sample SAMEA2621990, study PRJEB7988) | marine metagenome | isolation source: saline water (ENVO:00002010), including
TCCGAATAAATTTCAAACATTCATCCGCAATCAGGTTATGGGAATAATGCTTGCGATCAAGCGTGACTTTCTTCCGGTCACTCCAAACATGGCTAGGATAAAAGTTGTGCGACTGGCGCTGGCAATTGAGACCATAAAAACGATCAAATCCTTGGTTCATGGGATCCCCCTCCGATCCCGGTGCTCCCAACCCCCATTTACCGAACATGCCGGAAATATACCCTGACTCCTTTAAAACTTCAGGAATGGTGATCGCTTTCAAAGGCAACGGGTGTTGGCCCTCGGGCCGGATCTCTTTGTTCCCGCGGATGAAACCATGCCCCGAGTGATGACCGGTCATCAGGCTGGAACGGGAAGGGGCACAAACGGTGCTGGAAGAATAAAAATCAGTCATTTTCATTCCCTCTTTCGCCATCCGATCCACATTCGGGGTCTTGAACTTTTTCTGACCGAAACAGGAGAAGTCTCCGTACCCGGCATCGTCCACCATAATGTAGATGAAATTAGGTTTCTTGGCCATGGCCACCGATGAAAGGAACAGAAAGCTTGTAAGAGTAGAGAGAAAAATTTTCATAATTTAATTACTGAGCAAACACTCATTTAAGTGGCTGACGGAGAAAAGGTCACGCTGAAATCTATGATCTAAAAATAATATCCTTCGGATCAACGATTAATAATTGACCTGAAAGCTCTCTTCTCTTCCATCCTTATCTATGAGATCCATTTTACCTTTCTTTTTTGTGATTACAGGATTCCTGCAACTTCCTGGAAAACCAAATATTCTTCTTATCATGGCTGATGATATGGGATATTCTGACCTTGGGTGCTTTGGCGGTGAAATCCGAACACCAAGCCTCGATTCGTTGGCCGAAGATGGAATCCGTTTCACTAATTTTTACAGCGAAAATATGTGCTGGGTTTCAAGAGCATCGATGATGACGGGCATTTACCACCGAACTTCGCTTAAAGATAGTGCCCTCCACCACCGCTGCCTAACTCTACCTGAGGCCCTAAAAGATAATGGTTACCGGACAGGGATGATGGGCAAGTGGCACCTCGCCGGAAAATACACCAAGAATAATGGACAGGATGCGGTTTATCCCGACCAACGGGGCTTCGATCACTTTTACGGGATTCTTGGTGGAGCAAGTAGCTTTTACGCACCTTTCGGTCTCATGAGAAACCGAGATTCCATTGACCATGAATTCATGAATGACAAGAATTACTACTTTACCAGTGCGATTGGTGATGAAGCGATTTCTTTCCTCCAAAAATCTCGGGTAGATCAACCGTTCTTTCTCTATTTGCCGTTTACCGCTGCCCATTGGCCACTCCATGCACCCAAGGATGCAATCGATAGATACCGAGGAAAATTCTCTGCTGGCTGGGATGAGTTAAGAAAAAAACGGCTCCAAAAAATGAAGGCATTGGGAGTCATTGATCCATCAGTTAAACTCTCTCCCCGTCACCCCAAGGTTCCCCCATGGAAGGATGAAAAGCACAAAACCTGGCAAGAGCGACGCATGGAGGTGTACGCCGCACAGGTCACGATTATGGACCGGGTGATTGGAGAAGTCATCGATCAATTAAGGAAATCTGGCCAACTTCAAAACACCCTCACTTTTTTCACCATCGATAATGGAGCATGCCATGTGGAATACCCCCCGGAAAGAAAAGGGGATTATCTTCCGGAGAAGACCCGAGACGGAAGAGTGATGAAACCTGGGAATCTCACTCACATTTTGCCAGGTCCAGAGATCACCTATCAAAGCTACGGACACGGATGGGCCAACCTCTCCAATACCCCGTTTCGTCTTTTCAAACAATATGACCACGAGGGAGGAATTCACACCCCGATGATCGCCCACTGGCCAGAGCGAATCAAGGCGAAGGGAACAACCAACCCCACCTTATCCCACCTTATTGACTTGATGCCCACCATTCTCGAAGCCACCCAAAGCACTCCGTCAGAATTCCTTGCAGGTAAAAAAAGAATTGCTTGGGATGGAAGATCCATCCTTCCAGCACTCACTGGAGAGAAGCAAGCAGATCCAGCAGTCCTTTTTTTCCATCACGCCAGAGGGAAAGCAATCCGTGTGGGGAATTGGAAACTTGTCTTTAATAAGGACGGAAAAAAGAAAGCTAAATGGGAACTCTACGACCTAGGTTTAGACCCAAATGAATTAAAGGATTTGGCGAATACTCAGACCAGTAAAGTCAAAGAACTGGTGCAGCTTTGGGAGTCCAAAGAAGAAGAATGTAAAGAAAGATCTGCCCTATGATGACCGATCATTGTCTGAGGCCAATCTCTTAAGCCGCACATTGAATTTCAAACTAGCAAGTATAATATCTCTCCAAATTCACATTGCTTTCCGTGCCCAACAACTTAATTTTTGGCTCATTATCATTCTTTCGGGAAAGTTAACCTAAAAAGGCAGAGTTTAAAAACATAGATTTCTTTTGGAATTTCCACTCGCGGCTTCCCAAAGTTTTGCCTATTCATAAATCTCATGCAGGACTTAAAGACCATAGTCGAACTCTCCCACGAATTTGGAACATCCGAATATGTTAAAGGTGGTGGGGGCAACACCTCCTGTAAGGATGAAACCACTCTTTGGGTTAAACCATCCGGCACCACCCTGGCCGGTTTGCAGGAGGAATCTTTTGTCACTCTCAACCGAGCCAAGGTCAACGGTCTCTACGATGTCGAAACTCCTGAGGAATCCCATGCCCGTGAAGAACTGGTTAAAAACTTTATGGGTGATGCTGTGCTCAACGATGCCGGTCGTCCGTCAGTGGAAGCTCCTTTACATAACATATTGGAAACCAAATTTGTGGTTCACACCCATGCCCTGCTCGTCAATGGCATGACTTGTGCCAAAGATGGTGAGTCGGTTTGCAAACGACTCTTTCCTGATGCCCTTTGGGTTGAGTACATCGATGCTGGCTACACTCTTTGCATGGTATTGAAAGATCGTATCGATGCCTACAAAGCTGAATTTAACCAAATTCCGAAGATCATCATGCTCAAAAATCATGGTATCTTCGTGTCCGGAGATACCGCTGAAGAAATCCGCTTCCTTTATGCAAGCGTGATGAATCCCCTCAGGGAAGAATATGAAAAACTCGGAATCACGGAAGATCTTGCAATTTCTAAGGCTGCAAGGAATTTCGAAGCAGAGTCTAAAATAGGGGAAATATTCGGGGAAGATGCCGCGTTTATTGAATCTTCTGGATTTTTTGAATGCGTACCCGGACCGATTACCCCGGACCATCTGGTTTATGCAAGGGCCTTTCCCTTTTCAGATGAATTGACTAGGGAAAATGCTGATGCCTACCAGAACAAGCACGGATTTGCCCCCAAAGTTCTCATACATGGGGGTCGTATATATGGATTGGGTAAGACCCAGAAAAATGCGGGGCTTGCCTTGCTCTTTGCACAGGATGGCGCCCAGGTGCTTAAACTTTCCCAAGCTTTTGGAAGCGTAGAATATATGACGGATCGGGCCCGGGAATTCATCGAGAACTGGGAAGTGGAATCCTATCGGGAAAAAGTAGCTAGCTGATCCATGATTCGATTATTTTTGGTTATCGTTGTATCTGTTTCCTTCCTGCCGGCGAAGCAACGACCCAATATTCTCTTTCTTTTTGCCGACGACCAACGGGCGGATACAGTTTCCGCTCACGGCAATCCTCATATTCAAACTCCACACTTAGACCAAATGTCCAGGGAAGGTTTTAGCTTTCGCAAAAACTATTGTGCTGGCTCATTCAGTGGTGCGGTTTGTGTAGCCAGCCGGGCCATGCTGATGACCGGGCAGCATTGGATGTCTCTACCTAGCGAAAAGCCTCAGGCCAATTGGGGAACAAACCAAACACTCCCAGCCCTGCTCAAAAAATGCGGAGGGTACCAGCCCTTCATTATTGGCAAATGGCACAATGGAAAGAAAACCTTGGACCAGTCCTTTTCCAAAGGTAGCTCGGTTTACATGGGAGGCATGGCGGATCACACTAGTTTCCAGGTGCAGGATCTCAAGAATGGAATACTGAGCGAAAAAAGACCCGCAGGAGGTTTCTCAAGCACGGTCTTTGCAAATGATGCCATATCCTTTATTCAAAAAGCAGAAAAAGAAAACCCTTTCTTTCTTTATGTCTCTTTCATGGCCCCCCACGATCCTCGCAATCCACCCAAAAAATATCGTGAGATTTATTACAAGAATCGGCCTCCACTGCCCAAAAACTTCCTCCCTCAGCATCCTTTCCAGAATGCCCCTCCAACTACCTCCGGAAGGGACGAAGGCTTAGCTCCATGGCCGCGCACCAAGAAAATGATCAGTGATCAACTCTGTGAATATTACGGTCTGGTCACCCAGCTTGATCAACAGGTTGGTAGAATTTTATCGGCCCTGCAAAAAAGTGGACAAGCGGACAATACCATCGTTGTGTACACTGCAGATCATGGGCTAGGCATGGGAAGCCATGGCCTTCTCGGAAAACAAAATGTGTATGAGCAAAGCATGCAATGCCCCCTCATCTTAAAAGGGCCAGGTATACCCAAAGGGAAAACGAGTGAGGCTTTTACCTATGTGCACGACCTCTATGCCACCCTCTGCAATCTAGCTAAAGTTGTGCCTGAAAATAAAATAGACTCCAAAGATCTTACTGAAATCATACGGGGAAATTCGAAAGAGGTCAGGAAATCTCTCTTTTTACCTTTTCAGGATAACCAAAGGAGCATTAATGACGGGAAATGGAAACTTCATATCTATCCACAAATTAATCATCAGCTTCTTTTCGATTTGGAGAAAGATCCACATGAAATGAAAGATCTGTCCGAAGATCCCAATCATTCAGAGGAACTTGAAAAAATGAAGGGGCTGATGAGTGCATGGAGAAAACTCCTTCAAGACCCCTACCCGATTCGCTCTAAGAACCCCATACCCAGCAAACCTGCTTACGATAACGAAAAACGGGTGCTTGACCGTTGGCAGCCCAAGTGGATTCGTAACAAGTATTTCGGAGGTCGAAGTGATACTTCCCAAGGGAAATAATAACCGATGCTGGTTGCTTAATCCTTCCATTGTGTTCCATTTTTTTCTTAGTCTTTTAATTCCCAAACCAAGCAGACTAGTACATTCTCCCAGCCATGAAAAACAATCTCACTAAGATTACCAACTCCTTTCTTTTTCTTGCGTTCTTCTCTTCTGCATGGGCCATTCCGGTTGAATTTGAAGTGGGACGCACTCCACCTCCAAAAAAGGGTCTTCCCGTTCTGGGATCAGGACTAGCAATGAGCAAGGGCTATTACCGTGGATCTCCTCTGGGAGAACTCTCCGGCTGGACCCTGTCTGTTTGGTTTGAGGCAAAATCAGATAAGAAGGGTGATTTATTTGGGATTGTCCGCAATGAAAACAAGGGAGAAGCCTATCGCTTAACTTATGAAAAGGGAGCCATCTCATTCGGCGATCCAAAGCAGAGCAAAAAATCATGGAAACTTGGGGTTCAAGGTGTAAAAAAAGAAAAATGGAATCATCTCGTCATTTCTTACGATCAAGCAACGGGACCTGCGATTTACCTCAACGCAAAAAAAATGGATCAGGGTGGAAGGGGGCAAATGGGGTATGCCACCAATTTTGACCATTATCACTTTGGTGCAGCCTTGGTCAGCAAAGGTAAATATAGTGATTACTTCGATGGGAAGATTGATGATTTCGAACTCCACAATCGTCCATTCGAAGAAAAAGAAATTGAATCTCTCTTTCAGGGAACATCCTTTCCCGGTTCTTTAATTGCCTTCAATGACTTCGAAAATGTAAATCATCGGGAACTTGCTTACTTCAATTCGGCAAATCCAGACGATGATTATCTCGAAGCAGGGAGAAAGCTGTATGTCCAAAACTGTACCGCATGCCACAGTAAGGACGGGGTCAGTCCGCCGATCAATCCGCTCGCACGCTCGTTCATCAAGAATAGGATGGAAAATGGAGGGGATCCGTTCAGCATGTTCAAAACCCTGACCTACGGGTTTCGGAACATGATGCCTTCCGTCCAGCTCAACCCAAGCGATCGATACAAAGTGATCCACTATCTCCGGGAAAAGATTATCAAGGAAAAAGCTTCGGAGTTGTATGTAAAATTTGACCAGTCCCAAACTTATCGTATGCCCAAGAGTCCGGATAACTCCGGAAAGGAAGCGAAACGCATTGAAGAACTTGCCCGCTTGGGATATTTGCGTGATTATGGTAAGGCACTCATTTCCCCCGTGGTTGGAAATGCCAAGAGCAATAATGCCCTGACCATTGATTTGGGTAACCAAAGCACCATTTCCTACGAACTGGGTACGATGCGAACCATTGGTGCCTGGACGGGTGGATACCTCGATTTCAGTGGAACCCTGCACCACCGGCTCCGGGCAGGTGGGTTGCCTAATGCGAGGTTTGAAAAGATTGTTCGATCTGACGGTTGGCAATGGGCATGGGATGGGAAAGCGGAGAATACAATTCCTGATCTTTTTCCAATAACCGTGTGGCCGGAAGAACAGTTGCGCTATAACGGTCATTATCCACACGGCGATGAAATTATTATCTCCTACTCTGTTCAAGGACGTTCTGTATTGGAAAGTCCCAAGCTCGAAAAAATCGGAGAAATCTCGGTGATCCATCATCGACTCACCATCCGTGCAGGAGAGAATCCCTTGGAACTCATCGTTCTCGACGACCAACCGGAAATAAAAGGTAACATTGCAACTATCGGATATTCTATTGCCTGGCTCCAAACTAAGAATAAAAAAGTCCGTTTTCGATCCAGTAACAACGGCAAGCTCGTTCTACAAATTCCTCCGAGCGACAAACCCCTGCATTTGAATGTTGCCCTGTCGCATGACGAGAGTGATTCACTCAAACAGCAAACTCCCTCCCATCAGGTAGTTAACCTCCTCGAATGGACCCGAGGGGGGCCGAGAAGGTGGAAAACCACCCATACCCTTCAAGGTAGACTAACCACCTCAAGTTTTCAGGGCTATGCCATGGATAGCATTACTGTACCCCTTAAGAATGCCTACAACTCTTGGATGCGCACCTCTTCCCTCGCGTTCTTTCCGGACGGACGCCTCGCCGTCGGTACCTTACCCGGAGATGTTTGGATCGTCAGCGGAATCAATGATCAACTGGACCAAGTAACCTGGCAAAGATTTGCCGCCGGACTCTACGAACCTTTAGGCATGAAAGTTGTGGACGGGGTCTTAACTGCCATCACCCGAGGAAGAATTGTCAAACTCCACGACTACAATCACGATGGGGAAGCGGATTTCTATGAAGCTTTCTTTAATGAGAATGAACCGGACAAAGGGTGGCATGCTTACAACTTTGACCTCGAAGTCGGAAAGGATGGATCCTTTTATTACGGACGCACTGGAGGATTCAGCCAATGGTCGGTACCGGGGGGAGTGGTCAAGGTAGCTGCCGACGGCAAGAGTTCCGAGGTAATTGGTGCCGGATTGCGTGCACCCAACGGCATCGGAAAACTTCCGGACGGTCGGATTACTTTGGGTGATAATCAGGGAACTTATGTACCTGCCAGTAAAATTTCTATCACCAGTCCGGACGCATTCCACGGAGCCGGTTCATGGACCAAGCACGGGGATAAGTATGATCCCGAAAAAATGGTTCAACCCATAGTCTACATGCCACAGGAACTGGACAGCTCATCTGGCGGACAGCTTTGGGTCGAGAAAGACAAAAGACTGGGACCCTTGAGTGGACAGTATTTTCACACCTCTTACGGAAAAGCGGCAACCATGTATGTGATGATGGATAAGATTAGTAATGGTATGCAGGGTGCGGTTTACTCTCTCCCACTGAAAATGGAATCCGGCACCATGCGGGCCGCCAAAAGTCCGGTGGATGGCCAGATTTACTATTCCGGGCTCACCGGTTGGCAGGCAGGAGCCACTCAGGAGGGAAGTATTCAAAGACTTCGCTACACTGGGAAAACCGGAATTTACCTGACGGGAGCAAAAGCCCGAAAAGATCGCCTTCAACTTACTTTTACAGAACCCGTTCGTCCACAATCCTTAAACAAGGAATCCTTCACTGCCAGTGCCTGGAATTACCAATGGTCCAAAGGTTATGGTTCGCCCCAACTCAAAGCGTCCGAGCCTGTAACCAGAGGGGTTGATGAGCTGGGAATTGATTCACTCAAACTCTCGGACGACGGTTTGACTCTTACCGTAAGAATCCCGAATTTAATCCCCTGTCACAATTTAAAACTCGGATTTTCACTCCAGGGGAAGAATGGAGCCGAACTTTCCGGTCCGGTTTATTTTACCATTTACGAATTACCAGAAAGTTAATTTTATTTTCTGATCTTTCTCTCTGGGAAAGAAATTCTTTTAAATAAAATTTTAGAGAAGATAATCCATAAGGTTTGCCTTACAAAAAAAAGGGGGCAAAATGAGATTACCTATGAATCGAAGATTATTTTTGCGGGGATCTTTGGGTGCCTTGGCTTTACCAGCCTTGGAATCGATTGCTCTACCCAAAATTCAAACTGCAAAAGCCAACTTGGCTCCCACCAATGAAGTAAAACGGCTTGTCTGCATTGGTAACTCTTTCGGATTCCATGCTTCCCATTTCTTTCCCACCGATCAAGGACCCATTCGTTCTCTTCCCAAAGCACTTGAACCATTGAAGGGGAACATAAATCAAACCACCGTCTTCTCGAACCTTGATCATGGGGTTAAAGGTGGTCACTTTGCGGTGCATTCTTTTCTTTCCGGAGTGAAGCAATCCCAAGCTTCTTCGATGCCCAATGGGAACCTTTCCCTTGATCAGCGTGCAGCGGAAGTTTTTGGGTTCAAGACTCGGTTTCCCTCCTTGGTGGTGGGTTCGGAAAATGGTTTGCACGGAGGCTGTCAGATGTCATGGAACCGGTCGGGTGTCCGAGTTCCCCCGATTGAAGGTCCAAAAGATCTGTTTCGCAAGCTTTTCGTCCAAGAGAAATCCAAAAATAACCACCATGTGCTTCAGCAATTTGACTTAGGTAAATCTATTCTTGATGCCTCGTTGGAAGATGCCCGCAACCTGGGAAAACGACTCAATGGCAGAGACCGAGATAAACTGGATGAGTATTTCACTTCGATTCGTGAAGTAGAAACCAGTATTCAGCAAAAGGAAAAATGGCACTCAGTCCCTAAGCCGATTGCCCCGATCGATGAACCAGTCAACCGAAATCTGGTGGAAGATATTCCGGTTCTTTATAAGTTGATCGCCCTTGCCTTAGAAACCGACTCTACCCGGATCGCCAGTTTCGAAATGGCCGGGGCCCAGTTCAATACCGGATTGCTTGGCCTGAAAAACGGTTACCACGCCTATTCTCATCACGGTCAAATGCAGGAAAATATTGATGCCCTGCTTGCTCTCGAAATTTATCAAATGGAATGTTTTTCCAAATTTCTTGATCAACTTAAATCAAAAAAGTCCCCCAACGATTCTTCTCTCTTAGATGAAACCACCGTCTTATTTGGCAGTGGAATGGGGAACGGTAATGCCCACACCAACAACAACCTGCCCATTCTAATGGCTGGACGGGGCTACCAAACCGGTTCGCATTTAGCCATGCCTGAAGCCAAAAACAAACGAGTTCCTTTATCCAACCTGTTTCTTTCAGTACTAAATCAACTGGGAGTGGAAGATGAAACTTTCGCCCATTCCACTGGTACTTTAACCCTTTAGCCAAAGTCTTACTATGGGCAAAAAATTGTCTTTGGGTATCTTCGGTGTTTTGATCAGTGCGTTCATCAATCTCCACGCTGAAAAGAATTTTGATTCAACCATCACTCCCTTTCTACGAACTCACTGCTTCAAGTGCCACGGTCCAGAAAAACAGAAAGCAGACCGGCGCTACGACCAACTTTTACACCCCATCCAGAATGACGATGACCTACTCCTCTTTCAGGATATCCTTGACCAGTTAAACCTCGGGGAAATGCCTCCCGAGGAGGAACCTCGCCCTGATCCCGCTGAAGTAAAAGAAGTCATAGCCTGGCTCACCTCAGCGATTGCGGAGGCCCAGAGTAAGCGAGAGAGTAAAAACAGTGAAACTGTGCTAAGACGCCTGAACCGAAGGGAATATCTTCATACCATAAGCGACCTTTTTGATCTCAACACTGATGCCTTCGACCCGACCGAAGGCTTTCCATCGGAAAACGAAATTCATCACCTCGACAACCAAGGTCATGCTTTAGTTACCTCTGGTTTCTTGCTCGATCAATATTTACGGGCAGCCGATCTGGTGGTTGAAAAAGCCCTGCCCTACCTCGACAAACCCGCTTCCCAGGAATGGATTCAAAACGGAAATTTTGAACAGGGTGAATTCACCGGATTCATGACCAGTGTGCAGAAAAGAGATTTGATAGATAAACCACTTAAATCCATAAGTTGGGGCTTGAAGGGCATGACAGGTTCAATGTCTCAGGAAAAACTCTCCATGCGACGAAAATCGCTAACCGAAAATTTCGAAGCCATTATCCGTGATGTGGAAAACATCCCTAATCATATCCGCCTTTATGAACACCCCAATTCCCAGCGACATATGGGTTCCTATGCATACATGTCGGAATTATCAGAAGGCGTGCCATTTGATGGATACTATTTCTTTGCCTTTGATGCAACCGCCCTTTACCGGGTCCCACCCTATGAGAAAAACTTTGCCCGAACCCGAACGGACGAACCGTTTCGCCTCGCCGTTGTGCCCGGAAATGTGGAAGTTGGGCCCCTCCATTTACCTCAACCACTAGAGCCTAAATTAGCTCATTTTGAAATGGTGGATGGGAAAAGGAAAAAGTATCATGCCCGCATCTGGCTGAACAAGGGATCCACCCCCCGCCTGATTTTTCTGAACGGATCACACCTCACCCGGAGTGCCCATATCGAGGCGGCCCAATTTCTCCGTCAACGGGATGGACTGTCCCCCCTACCCTCCGGTAATGATAATTTAGTCTACGGTCTTCAACATGCCAAACTTCCCCAAGTTCGGATTCATCACCTCTTTCTGAGTGGGCCGATCATTGATCACTGGCCCACTCGCACCCAAAAAGAAATTTTTGGAGGTAGCACCTATGAATCGGAAAAAATTCGCACTCAATTGAGTAATTTCCTCGAACGGGCCTATCGTCGTCCCCCGACGGAAACACAGATTGATGCGATTCACGGGGTTTATCTGGCCCGCAAATCCAAGGGGATCGATTCTTGGCAGGCGTTTAAAGATTCCCTTAAAGCAGCTCTTTGCTCCCCTCATTTTATTTACCTAGAGGAAGAAGCGGAGCCTGAAACGAACAAAATTGACCCGCATGCTATTGCCTCGCGACTCAGTTATTTCCTTTGGTCCTCGATGCCCGATCGTGAGTTATTTGCCCTCGCCCGTAAAGGAGAGCTTTCCAATCCCGACATCCTGAGGGCCCAGACTGAGCGATTGCTCAGGGATTCAAAGTTAGATCGTTTCGTGGACGGGTTTCTCAACGCTTGGCTCACCCTCGATAATTTGGGCACCACCCCTCCCGATCATCAGCGTTTTAAAGAATACTATACGGATGACCTTGCACCCGCGATGCGAAAAGAAACCCATGTTTTCTTTCGCCACCTACTGGATAACAACCTGCCCACCTCGGAATTCCTCACTGCTCAATACACCTTTGTTAACCCTGCACTTGCCCGACTTTACCATTTACCCGTGGAAAAATCAGATTTTCCCAATCCTGACTCCTTTATTCGAGTCAGTACGGAAGGCCACCCCCGGGGCGGCTTGCTGGGGCACTCATCCATCCATACCGTGACTGCCAATGGGGTTGACACATCCCCGATTATTAGGGGAGTCTGGTTGCTTGAAAATATTCTGGGCACCCCACCCTCCACTCCGCCCCCAGATATCGAACCTATTGAACCGGACATCCGTGGTTCCACTACCATTCGGGATCAAATGGAAAAGCACCGTTCCGACCCAACCTGTGCTGAATGCCATCGGAAAATCGATCCACTTGGATTTGCCCTAGAAAATTTCGATGCCATCGGCCGCTTTCGCACCACTTACGGGCCCAGAAAAAATATCGACGCTTCGGGCACCCTTCCTGGAGGCCAAGAATTCAAAGACCTTGGCGAATTCATTTGGCATTTCAGGATCGAACATCCAAAATTTATTCGTGCCCTTACCAATAAACTTATGGAATATGCTTTGGGCAGGCAGATGGAAATTTCAGACCGCCCTACCATCGACCGAATCCTCAAGAAGGTTGAAAAAGAGAATCTTGGATTTCGGGATTTAGTGATCGAAGTGGTTGCCTCGGATTTATTTGTTAAACCGTAAACCGGAATTATTCGTATTCCGGAATCTTGGCGTCTTTTTCAATCAAGGTATTTTCCCAATAAACCGAGCCATCTTTCCTTCGTTCGATCAACCGGGCATTACTCCCAGCTACCGGTTTGGCCGGGTTCTTGGGAAAGTAGGAGGCCAATTTTTTTCTAAGTTTCCTAGTCTTTGGATCGGATGCCAAATTTTTGAATTCATCAGGGTCCTTTCTCACATCGTAAAGCTCTTCCGAGCCATCGGCGTAGCGAATGTAACGGTGGGTTTCGCTACGTGCGGAATCATTTCCCGGTCCATGTGTGGTGATGGCGGGACGAGAGCGTGGTGCTTGGGCATCCTTGAGTTGAGGAACTAGGCTGAGCCCTTCAATCTCCTCCGGCACCGATTTCAATCCACATAATTCAGCTAGGGTTGGGTAAATATCCAACAACTCGGCAGGACGCCGGCAACGCGACCCTTTGGATATTCCAGGCCCGGCGAATATCAGAGGAACGCGGGCGGTCGGGTCCCAAAGCGTATTCTTTCCGGTGATTTCCTTTTCACCCAAATGATATCCATGATCAGACCAGCAGACGATGATGGTGTTATTCTGCAGACCACTTTTTTCCAAAGCATCCAATACTCGACCTACCTGAGAATCCACAAAACTGACCGAAGCCAGGTAGGATCGAACCTTGTTCTTCACTTGTTTATTTTCATCCAGAAACTTGAGGCGTGGTTCGGGAAGCTCCCAGTGAAGGTACCAGGAAAAGCGCGGAGTATCCTCACGGTCGTCACGGCGAATCGGTGGAAGGACTACGGTCTCCTCCGGGTATAGATCAAACCATTTCTGTGATGCATAGAGAGGAACATGTGGACGGAAAAAGCCAACCGCCATAAAGAAGGGATCCTCCGGTATTTGGAATAGTTTATTTACCGCCCAGTCCGCTGTCTTGTAATCCAATTGATCCGAATCCTTGGGTGGCCAAACCCCCCAGTCCACCAGTCTATGATTCTGTGGAGTTTTAACCAATTTTTCATCGGGAAATCGATTTGGCAACTTTGCCCGAGTGCCCGCATTGTCGAATTCTCCACTGGGTAAAGCTCCGTGATAAATCTTACCCAAGGTCGAAGTGTTGTAGCCATTGAGTTTGAATGCTTTCGGGATTGTCACCTGACTAGCATACTTGGGCACTTTTTTGAAAGATGGTTGGAGAGAGTAGATCCCAGTAGTGGATGGCCTCAGCCCGAGCATCACAGAGGTACGGGACGGGTTGCAGACCGGAGCCTGACAATACGCATTGGTAAACAAAGTTCCCCTAGCTGCAAGTTTGTCAAGATTAGGCGTTTTAACTTGGGGATGTCCGCCCAGACAGCCAATCCAGTCATTTAGATCGTCAATGGCCAAAAACAGAACATTTGGCTTGGTTTTTGCAAAAGAGCCAGAAACAACCAAAAGGGTCAAAAAGAATGAGGATTTCATAATATAAAATGGTACTAATAGAATTAAACATTTAGGATCATAAATGTTCGCGTAAAAGCGAGTGGATATCCCCCAGTTTCACTTGTTCAGGGACAGTGGAGGACTTTGCAACCAGAATTAGTGTCCCCGCGTTCTTGGACCTAATAAAGTTAGGACGGTTCATGAAATTGTTATAGAATACATTTTTCAGAATCTAAATGTCATTCGTACCCGATTCCTTACAAAATTTCTGTAAGTTTAGATTTACCATCACCCAGTCTGCTCTACTCGACTTTCAACCCGATACTTTGAGAATGGCTATTTAACTCAGGGGCATACATGCACTGCACATGGGTCATGCCGGTCTGATATTCACCGCGGTGCTGGACCCGGACGGAATATTCGAATACATAAGTACCCTTGGGTAGATAATCCAAATAGAAATGGGATGCCGTGTCTCGGGTGGACTGGTAATAGCCCAGACCGTCCTGATATTTGTATGTGGAAAGAACATGGACCGGTTCTGTTCCACTCCCGCGATGGTCCCTCATATGAACATACTCCATGTCTCGGTCGGTACGCAGTTCGATCCGCACCACCAGCTCATCTCCCACTTTGACGAAGCCACGAACCGTTGAGAGAACCGGGCCCTTTTTTGTGTATTCCTTAATGTAGAGGGTCTTTTTGACCTTCAAGGGCGTGCCTTGGTGAGGGGTTATCTTAGAGATATCCTCCATGTAATGCCAATGAACGCTTCCCCAGGCCACTCCCTTATCCACCTTGGTCACGGTGACTTTTCCGAAATCGGACTTAATCTCGGAACCGACGAATCGTTTCTCGTAGAATCCGGTTCCTGACTCCACATTCTCGGGCTTAATTGGTACCCTGTCGGCAATGGATACTTTTACCAGTTCGTCGGAGGCGAGCAGATCCCTTCCCCTAAGCACAAGGGCATATACGGCATCGGCCGTCGCCTTGGTGGTCTTCCAATCCTGAGTCTGCTTTTGCTTGAGCAACCAGACCTTACATTCCTCGACCGACTTCTGATCGTTCATAATCTCATCAAAAGCTTCAATCATCACTGCCTGGGTCTCGATGGGGGCACGATGCCACCACCAGGAGAATTCCTCATCTCTCCAAAACATCCCCATTTCCTCATCAATGACTGAACGCTCTTTCAGCGAACGCACAATGGCCTTTGGAGTATCCTTGTCCTTGCCAAACCGATATAGAGCGAGGGCCACATGTCCCTGGGACTGCCGGTTATCCAGTTTGTGCCAGTATTCGCTAGCCTGCCCGAGGAAATAGTTTACCGCTTCCTGGGCATTGGGGTTAATCTTATGCTGCTCAAGGAAGAAACTGCGCCCGTACAGGTATAGAGCAATGTTTGAGGACAAGTGATTGTTCTCTTTCTTTTCATTTTTGAGAATGCTTCGGTAAGTCTTGTTAATCCAATTGTCAAGACGGTTGAGGGACTTGATGGCCAGCGAAGAATCGATATCCACCCCAAGATGCCCCAATCGGCCAAACCCGGTTGTAATGTAGAGAGTGATGTAATCATTCCCCTTGCCTCCCGGAAACCACGGCCATGCTCCGTCAGACAGTTGCATTTGCTTGAGCTTCTCGAAGATCCGGCGTTTCTCGTCATGAAGCCGGTTATCGTCAAATAAAATACCCACATTTTGGCGGGCCTCACTCTCGCTTTTAGCTTGGCACACCCAAGGAGTCTCCATCAGCGTGACGGACTTCAGATCCTCGTTCTTTTCCAAAGGGCTGTCCAAGGTCTTAGTTCCCTTCCACTGGTCGAATATGCGTCGAATCTTGAGATCGGAGCTGGCGATCTTCCGGGCGAGGGAATTTGCATAAAGCCGGTTGAAGGTTTGCTCGGAACACTCGTGGGGAAACTCCATCAGGTAAGGAAGAGCCATTACCGCATACCAGGAAGGATTAGAAACCATCTGAACCGTAAGGTTCTTGTGTTTTATAGTATCGGAGTTGCTCGACGCCACCAGCTTTTCGAAGTTAAATTTCTTAGTCTTGGCTCCACGAATAGGCAGAGGCATGGATTCGGTCACAAAGATCCTTCTCGAAAGAACAGGCAGGTAACCCTCTTCCCCATCGGAAATCTTACCGGTCCCCCCAACTGCTTTGTAGGTGATCACTCCGAGATCATCAGGAACGGATATCTTCCATGAATAAGTTTGGGACTGCTTGGCCGGTATCTCGAAATTCAAATCGGTCGCTTTATTGCCGAGTTCCCGGTCCACGCTTTGTTTGGTTCGGGCATCATGGAAGGTCAAGCGGACGGTCCCTTTTTGAATGGTCGGTGACTGATTTGAGACCTTAACCGTAAACTCGATCCTGTCTCCCTCACGCAGAAAGCGTGGCGGGTTCGGCTGGACCATGATATCCTTAGCCGTGAGCATACTATCGGTCAGGAAACCCGAGCACATTTCCTTATCATGAGCAAACCCGAGGAACTTCCACTTCGTAAGAGCTTCGGGCATGGTAAATTCCATGCTAACCTCTCCGCCCTCATTGGAAATGAGCTTAGGGAAGAAAAAGGCAGTCTCGTTGAGGTTTTTGCGGGCGGCAACCTTGGACAAGTCAGGATCTTTCGACAATGCTCCCGAGCTGGCTTTCAATTTCACGCCCTCAACCGCAGAAAACGGATCGAAAGATGCGGATGTCTTTTTCGTCATCAATGGAGCAGAAGCTTGCATAGGCAGATCCACCTCTGAATCGGCCATCTTGAAGTCTGCCATCGCTCCAAATGGCTCAGAAGAGTCCATTAAAAATGAGGATCTGGCCCCTCTTTCATGAAGAATCATACTTCGTCGATACCGCGGCAGAGACCCAACCATCTCAGGGTGCCAACTGCGGTGTGACCATTTGATGCTTTCGTTCTTTCTTTTCCATCCTCCGTGTAAGAAACGTAAATTCAAGGATGAGTTTTCAAAGCGAGAAATAAGGTTGGAATGTTCACGCCGAAACAGATTGGAGAACGTCTTTTGCCAATCATGGGGTTGGTAAGCATCCAGGGATTCGTCATAGAGTGTGGCCACCATCTCAGCCACCGCTTTTCTGGCATCTGAGCCGGTGATCACCGCCGTCCAGGTCTCTTTAGCTACCGGCTCAAGTTTGGAAGTGAAGCGTTCCCACTTCACCTCGAGGTCTTTATTTGTCCAGGGAACCTCAACCCGCCTAGTCGTAAGATAGGCCCGGTTTTCACGAACATAAGTGACACGAAGGATAAAGCCCCCCCGCATTGCCTCGCTTACTTCTTGTTCAATTTTTGCCTGGGTTTTCTTGCCGTCCGTCCAATAGGATTGGAGCAGCTTGTTTCGGTGAACGACCTCCACGAATGCACGCCCTTTGCGGTAACCAGTCCCCCAAACCGCATTGAAAGAGTCGCCGGGCTCGACCCGCCAGGTCGATGCGGCAACATGACTAGGAATCTTTACGCCAAAGCGTTTGGCTTTAGGATTGAGAACGAGAATAGGCAAAAGACCTTTGACTTCTTTTCCAAAACGATCCCTCGTCTCCAGGACTGCACGGTAAGCACCCTCCTCCAGTGTAAAGGAGAATTCCTTATTCCCTCCGCCATCGGTAGTGAATTCATCGATGGCGACCACTTCGCCCAGTTCCCAGGAACTGGTATTGGAAAGATCGGGTTTGGGTTTGTACCCACCACCGATTCCACCCCGGTGGTAAGTGGGGTAAAATGGCTCACCAAGCCTAGCTCGTTTGACCTTTTTGGGTTCCTTGAGCCGATAAATCTTTAGGGATCCTTTGGCAATACTTCCCTCTCCATCCATTGAGGTGGCCTTGAGGGTAACCTTGACCGGCTTGTCCACAATCTGCCAATCCTCTGCCGAAAGGGATGCCTGTAAGGCAACAAATCCAACATTCACCCTAGCCTCACCCGTACGGGTTTCACCGGTAGCATCCACCACATCCACATATACATCGTATCGGAAAGTGGGTTCGTCTTTCTCCAAAACCGAAGGGTCTGGTTTGGCTGTAAACTCAACCTCAAAGGAGCCGTCCGCTCCGGTACGGGCAGTACCCTGAGCGATCTCCTGAGCAGGCGAGGATGGAAAAGGTCTCCACCAGTAATGCCAACGTAACCAGGGTGGGAAGCGAACCTGCCTTACCACGCGGTACCTGATCTCTGCGTCATTGATTGCCGCTCCGGTGAAAGCCATGGCCGAACCACGAACCTTCACCTTTCGGTTGAGCACAGCCGGCTCAGTCGGGGCGTCCACTGTTACCTGAAACTTGGGCCGCTTGTACTCCTCCACATTAATATAAGTCGACCCCCTTGGAGAATTGGGTCCTTCAACCTGCATTCGCATTCTACCCATGAGACGGTCACGCGGAGCAGTGAAACTACCGTTGAAGGAGCCATAGTCATTGGTCCGGTGCTTGGCCCGTGCAATCTCCTGATTATTAGAATCACGAAAAACCACCATGAGGTCGCGATTGGGGATCACCATATAATTGTCTTTTTCCTGATCGATATGATAGGATACGCCCTTATATTGAATGGTTTGACCGGGACGATAAAGGCTCCGGTCGGTAAAGAAAACCGAGCTTTCATTGGGACTGTATTGATTGTTATTTTGATAAACATAAAAATGATCCGTCGATGGCAGTGATTGCCCTTGATGAGAGACAAGAACCCTTATGCTGGCACGACCCTGCTTGATGCTGAATAGACCGTTGGCATCGGTGCTCACCCTCTCAAGATCAATTTTACGATTATTCTCACGCTTCCACGAACGAACCTTTGCCCCCTGGATCGGTTCGCCAGTTATTGCGTTCAATACAAAACCTTCCAGAGTGCCCGAACCGCGTTCTGTACGCGTGACCACAGATAACTCGCTCACCCAGAAACTTGAGTAACTAACTATATTTTCCTGTTCCTTAAATTCAGGGTCATGGCTGGCGAAAAGAAAATAGGAACCGGGCTTCAGATCCTTAGGGGGCGTGATTTTCTCGACTCTTTCCTTAAAATCTTTGGTTGGTGGAAGATCGACGGACCATTCCTTAACCGGTATCTTTTCTAACCACTGCTTCCTTTCCTCTGAAGAAATAGATTCCGATCGGCGGTCCGATTGTGTCATGTAAGTCAACCAGTCATAGGAAACCACTCGAAAATAAGCCTTGTTCAGGTTTCGGTAGCGCAATTGGATCTTTGGGAACGGAGCATTCCACACCCGCTCAGTTTTAACGAATGAGGACTTGGCCTCAATCTGGTTAATCAGGTTCTTGCATTCCTTCACTCCCACGCTGTTGGAAAATAACAGTATTTTATTAAGAAGGGGGACGGTCCCTGTTTTCCTTGAAAAACCTGCCACTCCAAGTTTGGCCAGCTTGTGGGCTTCCACGAGTTCTCCTTCGCCCTTAAGAACTTCGGCATGGCGGAACATTGCACGGGCAGACATCTCGTGATCTGCCCATTCGTTCGTGAAGCGCTTAAGCGCAGCCTTGTAACGGGCGTTTTTCTCTTCTCCAAAAGATTGGTTATACCCGTAGCGCAAACGAAGAAGATCGGCCTCCAGGAATGCATCCTTATTTTTCCCTTTCTTATGAAAATTAAGTAGATCCTGAAAAAGTTTGATCGCCCTGATCTTTGGCGACTTATCGTCCTCCGAATCAATTTCCCAGGCCATAAATCTCTTGGCAGATCCGAAAACCGGACTATCGGCGGAAAGAACAAAGGAATCCTGTGCTTTGGACCCAGCTTGTTCGCCGGCTGAATAAAAGCGTAAGGCATCATGTACTACAAAATCATAAAGTGTGGGACGGTAGCTCTCGGGCACATTCCCCTTTTTCAGAAGAAAGTCATAGTCGCCAATGGCCTCCTTTTTCAGAACTTCATGATAGGACAGGGTCTTTTGAAACTGCTTATCGATCTCTGATAGGATCCGGGATAAGTCCCAGGTGGTAATGTCTTCTCCAGGAGCCTCAGCCGTCCGGGTCCTTTGAGCGAAACGCCAACGGTTTTGCTGGAAGTACTGCCAATACCAGTTCGAAAGCACGGCCCGCATCATCGGTTTCAATGCCTCGGGTGCCTTGGCGATCTCCTCTTCCATTTTGGCAATCTTTTCTTCGGCTTTATTCCCCTCTATGGCTCCCTCTAAATTGATCTTCTGGCCAATAGCCCGTATGGCCACTGCATGAGACCCATTCTTTAAGGCCTGAATGATTAGCGGATCAATTTTCTCGATCGCCGTCTTGGGCAAGCCTTTCTTGATCTCCGACTCCACATCTTTCCATTGGTCCATAAGACTCTTGGGCAGAGCCTGACCAATCAGAAAAAAGCCAAGAATAAGACAACCAATGGGAGCAGTGAGAGGAATGGTTTTCTTCATATTTAGAATGTTTGTAGTAAGTTCATCAGGAGCAAGCTCGGAAGTTGTCTAGTATTCGACTGATATCTAAGACGCACTCATACCCAATTTATTAGAAAAAATCCCACCTCGCTGAGAAACCGTGATTATTTAAGACTTTAAAGATAGTTTAATAATCCCCGCCCTCGTCGCTCGCCTCGACCGAAGCTTTCCACTTTTCCCAGGCCCCAACCATTGCTTTTAATTTCATCAACTTTTCTGCGGCACGGTTCTTCTTTTCGTGTGGATCATCCTTTAGGTTATACAATTCCCACTCATTTGAGTTGACCTTTGAACAATAAGCTTTCCAAACACCGTCGTGCCAGGCTGCTTGTCCACGAATGTGAAAACCCAGCGGACTGGGTCGAGATTCCAAGTCGCCTTCAAGCAGAGGGACAAGACTGATCCCGTCAAGCGGACGGTCGTCGGGCATCTCAATGCCTAAAAGGTCAAGGATGGTAGGAAAGTAATCGACTGTGCAAGTGGCTACCTCGCTACGGGTCCCAGGCTTAATTTTAGCTGGCCATTCAAGAAGACTGGGAACTCGAACGCCACCCTCGTAAAGGCTTCGCTTACGCCCCTTAAAATGCCCCGGATGACCAGGTGCATTCTGGTTTCCTTCGGGACCGTTATCCGAGCAGAAGGCAACGAGCGTGTTATCCGCAATACCATTCTGTCTAAGACGGGTGCGGAGCTTGCCAACCGCTCGGTCAAGTGCAGTTACACAACCATAGTAATTGAGATGAAGCCCGTCTAGCTTTGGGTCAGAAGCCGCATACTTGTCAGTATCTTCCTTGCTTGCGACACAAGGTAAGTGAGGAGCATGAAACCAGACAACCGCGAGAAAAGGATTTTCATGGTGTTCATCAATGAAGCTGAGTGCCCGCTCCATGATTAGATCTGAATCGTCCCCAAGCAACTCCTCCGACGCAGGGTCGATAAAAGTCTCTTTCTCTGTCCAATAGTGAGTGCCATAAAATTCGCGGTCAGCATTCTGAGAAATGGCATACCAACCCAGTCGTGAGGGCCCGCGGAAATCACCTAAAGTATGGTCGTTCTTTTTCTTACCCTTTTCAATTGAGGGCTTCCACATTGGATCGTAGGTTGGTGTCTTTGCTTCGGTAGCGAAGGTGGTTTTAACTGCGTGCTGCCAGGGAGGAGAATAGTTGGACAAGCTCTTGGCACCCCGATTGGAATCTTTCATCTTACGGGTTAGCGTCCCCATGTGCCACTTGCCAAAATGTCCAGTAACATAGCCCTTGGAGGCAAGAGCCTCATAGAGGGTGAATTCACCCTCCCGTAGATGGCCGATATTAGCGGAGTAAATTCCTGTGCGGTCATGGTGCCGACCGGTCACCACAGATGCACGGGTGGGTGAACACACCGGAGCCTGGGCATAGAAGCGGGTTAAATTGAGCCCATTCGCCGCCATTTTGTCGAGGTGAGGCGTACGGATCTGAGTCCCCCCGTTGAAACCGACATCACCCCAACCAAGGTCGTCGCACATGATCAGTATAACATTGGGTTTCTCCATTGCCTGCACTCCCTCGGTGAACTGTGTGCCAAGAATACCCGTTAATAAAAACAAAGTGATAGAAGGGACGGAAAAAAGATTTTTCATGAATTAATTTAGCTTAGGTTAGCAAAGAATATTTTTAGAAAAAGAAAGTCTTTCTTGATTCCCATCTTTGACCATAAGCAGGCAAAGTCACCAAACCCAAGATCTTCCGCAAGGATAAAATTATATTGAGGTTTTTCGCATCCTCGGACTTAGATTCAAGCCGGAGGCAGCAAGCAAGAAAGAATCCAAATAAAATTCGATGCATAATTTTCACTTCTTGCGAAGGCCGAGACGTTCCGACTTTTCCTTAAATTCAGGGGCGGCTTTTTTCGGTAACCATTTAGCCAGTCGTTTGATCATGCTCTGAGACTCGGGATCTTTGGCTAGGTTCACAAATTCATCAGGATCGGTTCGGTGGTCATAGAGTTCCTTGGATCCGTCCTCATAGGAGATCAATCGCCAGTCACGGGTTCGTACGGAATGATTACCAAAATAGGAGGATGTGATCGCGGGATGCTTTCTTGCTGCGTTTGGATCATTGAGTTGAGGAACTAAGGAGATGCCTTCAAGCCGGTCGTTTTTTGAGAGGTTGCATAACTCCACTAGAGTAGGATAAAGATCAAGTAGGCTGGCAGGTTCCTTACATTCATTACCTGGCTTGATTCCCGGACCGGAGATAAGAAGAGGCACACGGGTTGACTCTTCCCACAGGGTGCGCTTGGCCCAATGCTGTTTCTCACCGAGGTGAAAACCATGATCACTCCACAAAACAATAATGGTGTTATCGACATACGAGCTTGCCTCCAGAGCGTCCACAACCATTCCCACGCAATGATCCACGAAACTGACCGAAGCAAGGTAGGCATGGGTCAGGCTTCGCTGATTACCACTGCCCATAACCTCAGCATGAGTCGGGGCCACGGCATAGTCGTTGATGGACAGAAAGTTCTTGGGAAGGTCTTCAAGATCACTCTTGGAATTATTGGGCAGGATGATCTTGTCCTGCTCATAGAGCTCGAACCATTTGGGTGGTACCAAAAGAGGAACATGTGGGCGAAAGAACCCGACCGACATGAAGAAAGGTTTGTCAAAGTCTTCCTTCAGGGCTTTAGCCGCAGCTTCAGCCAGTTGAATATCCCCCATCTGAGCATTCGTTTCGGGATAAGCTCCCCAGTCCCAGGCTCCGCTCCAGCTTGCAGGGCGACTCATCGGTTTCTTGGGACGCGGACTGCGGGCACGGCCCAGTGGTTGGTCAATATCTTCACTTAAACGACCACCGAAGTTATGATGCAGAACCTTTCCACCCGAAAGTGTGTAATAGCCATGGTCCTTGAAATAACGCTGAATGGTGGGTGCATCGGTAAGAGCGGCTAGTTCCTGATACTTGGGTCCGATTTCATAACTGCCATGCGTCATGGGTCCGATGCCCGACATCACGGAGGCACGGGAGGAAGTGCACACGGGGACCGAGCAGTGAGCATTGGTAAAATTGCGACCACGCTTAGCTAAGGCTTCCATATTGGGCGTCTTGGCCTGGGGGTGTCCATCCATGAAGCCCACCCAGTCATTCAGGTCATCAATCGAAATAAAGAGTACATTAGGCTTGGACGAAAGGATTGAACCGAGCAACAGGAAGCTTATCGAAATTATATAGATCGTTCTCATGAAATTTGGCTTTT
>CESN01035768.1_pt1 | contig 23318 bp, 26 predicted proteins | sample 531181 | NCBI WGS metagenome assembly CESN01 (sample SAMEA2621990, study PRJEB7988) | marine metagenome | isolation source: saline water (ENVO:00002010), including
AAAAAAATGTCAGTAAAAGAGTCATATGAAATTTTAATGAATGAAGAGTCAGATAAATTAATAGAACAGGATAAAATTATAAAATCAGCAAAAAATACAACCGAAAATAATGGTATAGTTTTTTTAGATGAGATAGATAAAATTTCTGCTAGAACTGATAGAGTTGGCGGTGACGTTTCTAGAGAGGGTGTTCAGAGAGATTTATTGCCATTAATTGAAGGAACAACAGTAAGTACAAAATATGGTCCGGTAAAAACCGATCATATATTATTCATTGCATCTGGGGCATTTCAGCTTGCCAAGCCGTCAGACTTATTACCAGAATTACAAGGTAGATTGCCTATAAGAGTTGAGCTAGATCCTTTGACTAGTGATGACTTTAAAAGAATACTTAAAGAGCCAGATAATAGTTTAATTAAACAATATAAAGCTTTGTTATCTACAGAAAATGTTGATTTAGAATTTACAGAAGATGGAATTAATACAATTGCTAACATAGCGACCGAAGTTAATGCATCTGTTGAAAATATTGGAGCTAGAAGACTTCACACAATAATAGAGAGAGTATTAGATGAGATTAGCTTCACAGCTACTGACATATCAGGTGAAAAAGTTACGATAGACTCGAATTATATAAATAAAAATTTAGGTGAGCTGACTAAAGATACAGACCTATCAAAATTCATTCTATAAAAATAAATTATTGCTTATATAGGTATTCAAAATTTTGGGTTTCATCGTTAACCTGAAGCTCTATTGCACCATTCCTTAAGTGAAAATTTCTTGCCATCTCTGTTAAGGGCGATAATGTCACCAATCTGTTGAGGTGGTTAGATTTTTTTATCATTTTATAAACCTCTTTAACAATTAATTTGCCACCACCCTTTTTTTTTGACCATACAGTGTATGCAATTGCTATTTTTCCAACATTTTGGTCTCTATTTGCACTCTGTAAAAAAGCATCTTTGCTGAAACTCTCTAATTCATCAACTGTCTTTGGTATTTGATTTGTAAATGCAAAACACATGACTGCATGAATTTCATTTTGATATTTTACACCAAATATTTTTCTTCCATAACTAGTTCTAAACTCGTTATTTAATTCTGGTCTGACTGGATCATCATTAGTATCACATTTTTCAAGTTCGACAAGTTCAGCTCCTTTTACCCATTCAAAAAAATTTTTTAATTTTTTTTGCAATTTATTTTTTACTTTTTCAAAATTTTCTTTGTTTCTTGAAAAATTTTTTTTAATTTTTGTATTAAGTGCTTTAGTTTTATCTTTTATATCTAATTTCATTTTTTTTTTTTAATAAAAATTGAAAATTCCCCCTCATTTAAATTATGAATACTTTTGTTATCAATTTTATCAATCATTTTCATTAATTCTTTTTCTCCCTGAATAAAATGAGGAACTGAATATTTTAATATACTCAAATCTTTCGACTTATACGGATTATCAAGGTTATTGGACCTCATACCTTTTCCTGTTATAATTTTTATTTTTCTTACATTTGTATTGTAGGAGTTTTTTATCAATTTCATTACTGCTAAATTTGCATCTCTAATTGTATATCCATGCAAATCTATTTTTTTTTCAAAAATAGTATTATTTTTATAAATTTCTTTGTCTTTATTTTCGACTCTTTCCTCACTATTAATGAAGTTTTCCCAATCCTTTTTATCTTTATCTGAAATATTATCTTTCAATTAAACCTGGGTATCAATTAATAACCAGTTAGGATTTGTATTGGTTGTATCTTTTTTAAATTTCCAAGTATCATAAACTTTTTTTATTTTGTCAGGATTTCCAGATACAACTTTTTTTTCTTTATCTCTTATTGTAGAAATTATTTCACTAACAAAATCTACTGATACTTCTAAAAAATTATTGTTTTGTTTATGTTCTTTGATTGAAGAAGAATTAATGCCTATAAAAGTTGTTTCTGAAATATGACCTTTTAATGTTCTTTCTTTAATCGCCGCTTCAAATTGATTAAAGATATTATTATCAAGCAAATATTTAATATCTTTGATATTACCATTAGAAAAACTTGTAATAATCGTTTCGTAGGCAATATTCGCACCTTTAAGAAATTCTTTTTTTTCATTTTCATCGAAAGAGTTAATATCTATTTTTTTCTCAAATTTTTTAGTTTTAAATTCATGTGGGAAGCTTGATGAAATATCCTCTTCGTAACCAGTCTTTTTTCCCAAAATACCCCTCAATCTAAGAAAAATAAATCCCGCTATCATTGCCAAAAGTATAATATCTATGTATTCAAAGCTATAGTTCATGTTATTATACTATGAACTATGTTGCATAATTTCAACTGACAAATTAAAGAAAGACAAATGAACACAGCAATTTTATTAATAATTTTAGTTCCGATTTTGGAAATTTATTTATTTATTAAAATAGGATCAGAAATAGGGGCGTTTTTAACAATATCTATGATTTTTGTGACAGCAATATTGGGTTTATTATATGCGAGAATTGAAGGATTTAATACCTTAAGATCCGGTATGCAAAAGATAATAGAAAATAAAGTTCCCTTATATGAAATTATTTCTGGAGCAGCTTTAGCAATCGCTGCCTTTCTATTAATTTTTCCCGGATTTGCAACTGATCTATTAGGTTTGATGCTAGTAATACCAACAACAAGAAAGCTAATTCTATATAAATTTTCTAAAAAATATTCTAAAAATAAAAAAACAGGTAGCGATAAAGAATATATAGATGGTGAGTCTGAGGAAATCGATAATTAACATGAGTAAAAACTTTAAAGTTTTATTAAATTTTATAAAAGATTTATCGATTGAAACTCCTGATGCAGAAACACTTTTATTTGTAAAGGATCATATAACATCTTATCATTTAGGTATTGATATAGACTCAAAAGCATTAAAGAATAAGATGGTTGAAGTTTGTACAAAACTTACATTTAAGGATAAAGAAAATTTTGAAAAGAAATCTATATTTGAATTAAATTATGCTTCAGTTGTAAAGATTGACGACAAAGTTAAAGAAAAAAAAGAAATGGAAAAAATAATCCTGTGCGAAGTACAAAAAGATATTTATCCTAAGTTGGAAAAAATATTTTTAAATTTATTAAATGACGCAGGACTACCTGGTATAAAATTTGAAAAAAAAGTAGATTTTGAAAAACTATTTAATGAAAGATTAAACTAAAAGAAATTCTTTTTTAAATGTGTTTTTATAAATTTCTCATGTAATTTTAAATCTTCTTCAGTAATATTAACAATTTTATTGGAATATTTAATACTTTTATTATTTTTTTCTTTAACCTCATTTCTATCTGAATTCAAAAAGTTAAGAGAGGGCTCTTTCTGGTCCAATAAATTAACATAAACTTTTGACAATAATTCACAATCCAATATAGCATTATGCTTTTCTCTTTTTGAATTATCTATTCTAAATCTTTTACACAAAGCATCTAAACTGACGCTTGATCCAGGAAATTTATTTCTAGCCAGTTCAAGTGTATCGATAACTATATCTTTTTTAATTATTTCTAAACCTGCTATCTTTAATTCATTATTTATATGCGATATATCAAACTCAGCATTATGAATTACTATTTTTTTATCTTTAATAAAGGAAAGAAAATCGTCAGCTATATCTATAAATTTTTTTTTTGATGATAAAAATTCATTCGAATAACCGTGTACTTTAAAAGCACTTTCAGAAACTTTGCGCTCTGGGTTAAGATAAGTATGAAATTTTTTTTTTGTTGGGACAAGATCGTCAAGTTCTATACAACCTATTTCTACAATACGATGTCCTTCTTTAACAGATAATCCAGTCGTTTCAGTATCAAGAACTACTTCTATCATTTTAAATAATTTGTTTTTTAATCTCTTTTATCTCTTTTAAAAAATTTTTATTAATAAAATTATTTTTTATTATGAATCTACTTTTTCTTTTTTTATAAGATAAAGGCAACTGATTCTCTTTCATTATATTATATAGTTTTTTGTCAAATTTTGGTCTTTTTAATAAATTCTTAGCTATATCTTTCTTTTTTGTATCTATAAAAATATAAATTAAACCTGGCATTGTAATTTTATTTTCTAACAAAAGTGGTATATCAAGAATTACAATTTTTTTTTTATTTTTTTTGAGAAAACTTTTTAATTCTTTATGTACATATGGGTGGACTATTTTACCAATTTTTTCTATATTTTTTTTATTTTTTAAGATCAAACTTATTATATCATTTTTATTTACAGGAAACTTATTAATAAAGTTTGGAAATTTTTTATTTAACTTGAAGAAACAATTTTTATTATTTTTATAAATTTTTACAATTTCTTTGTCTGCGGAAAATACTGGATAACCAAATAAGTTTGAAATAAATGTTTTTCCTGAACCGATATCTCCAAGTATTCCAATTTTAATCATTGATTATAAGATTTATAGTTTTTTCGTCAATTTTTGGCATTAGATTATGCCATATAGTAAAAGCCTGATGAGCCTGATATATAAACATCATTGCACCGTTAATTGTTTTATGATTTTTCAAATTAGCTTCTTTTAAAAAGTTTGTTTGTACAGGATTGTAAATAACATCATAAAAAATCTTATTTGTTTTCAGTTTATCATAATCGATTTTTATTTTATCATCACTTTTTAGTCCTAGACTTGTTGCGTTTATAATAAGATCAAAATCATAAAATTTATTCCACTCTAATAATTTTATATATTTAAATTTTTTTTTTAATTCTTCTGCTTTTTTAAAAGTTCTATTACTTATAAGTATTTCTGAGATAGAGTGACTTTCCAAAGCATAAATTATTGAGGGGCATACGCCACCTGCACCTAAAATTAGAACTTTTTTATCTTTTAAATTTAGTTTTGCATGCCTAATTGACAAATCAAAACCTACACTGTCAGTATTATGTCCAACTATTTTTTCTCCTTTCTTGAATATTGTATTAACCGAATTCGTTATTTTCGACTCGTCAGTTAGTTCATCAACATGGGGTATAATATCTTTTTTGAATGGCACTGTTACATTTATGCCATTTAAATCGTTATTTCTTAACCGATCAACAATTTTTTTAAGATCGTCTTTGAAAACCAGCTCTTTTTCATAATTTGCTTCCAGATTATGAGTTTTAATCCAATAATTATGAAGTTTTGGTGATAATGAATGATCTATTGGATTACCAATTACTAAATATTTTTTCATTTTTTAATTTTTATTTTATCAATAACTTTATTGAGTAAATATAAACTTACGGCGGACAGTATAGCAAATAATTCCAGCGCGTGTCCTGAGTTTCCTAAGAAAAAATGTACAAAGGCAAAGATAATACAACTAGTTATCCAAATTAAAATCAACATTTGTATCCTTTTAAAAAAGTAGTTATCTGTTTTATTGGTAAGCCCATAATTGAGTTATTATCACCTTTAATATTACTAAATAAACTCTTTCCAATCCCCTCGATTTGATAAACATTATAAGCGTATAAAATACTATCTGGTATTTTTGACAAATAGATCTTTAAATCTTTTTCAGACATATTTTTCATTGTTAAAACAGATTTGTCGGAATAGTTCCATATCATATTACCATTTAGTGATAAACAAACGGAACTTATCAATTGATGTGTTTTACCATTTAATTTAATTAAAATTTTCAAGGCCTCTGTTCTATCTAGAGGTTTAGATATTAATTCTCCATCTAAGTCAATCACAGAGTCTGCGCCGAGCACAATTCCACCAGGATTTCTTTGGCTCACTGAATTAGCTTTTAACTCAGCTAAATTTTTTGAAACCAACTCTGGATTTGCCCCTTCTGATATTAGGCTTTTTTTAATAGGATCTTCGTCAATGTTTGACGGAAGAACGTCAAATCTAATGTCACTTTTTTTCAAGATTTCTGCTCTAACTTTGCTTCGCGACGCAAGTAATATTTTACGCATTCTTCTTATTAATTTCGTGAATTTTTATTATTGAAGCAGCCGTTTCCTCAACTGATTTCCTTGTTACATCAATTACTGGCCAATTATATTTTTTAAACGTTCTTTTCGCTGCATTAACTTCATCTGTAATTTGTTTTAAATTTGTATAGCTAGACTTTTCATTTTCTTTCAAAGTTCTCAATCTATTTTTCCTAATATCTATTAGCCTTTCTGGGTCTGTAGTTAAACCGACAATACATATTTTTTTTTCCTTTTTTTTTATTTTTTCAGGTATTGAATTTTCATTTATAAGTGGAATATTTGAAGTTTTATATCCTCTGTTTGCTAAGTATATTGATGTGGGAGTTTTGCTCGTTCTGCTTACCCCCAAAATAACGATATCGGAATCTTCGATGTCTTTTATGTCATTCCCATCGTCGTGCCTCATTGTAAATTGTATGGCTTCTACTCGATCGTAATATTCGTCGTTTAGTTTGTGTTGTCTACTGGGAATACTAAGGGAATTCTGTCTTAAAATTTTAGAAAAGTTTGATATTAAACCTTCTAAAACTCCAAAACAGTGAATTTTTTTTTTCACTGCAAGCTTGTTAAGATATTCTATTAAAGATTTATCGACCAATGTGTATAATATTATAACTTTATCTTTGTCTTTTATGTTTTTTACTATTTCGAGAATCTGGTTTTTAGTACGAGTAAAAGAATATTGGTGAACATGATAATTAAAATTTTTAAATTGTGCTTTTAAAGCTGTAAAAATTCTGTCAATGGTCTCACCGGTAGAGTCTGAAATTAAATATATTTGATGTGAATTATCCATGTATAATCAATTTATAATCATTTCATTAATTAGTTAATATGAAACTTATGGTTTAATATCTTAATTTTATGCATTTTTTGTAATAATAATTAACAAAATAAAACATGTCTTTAAAGTTATACACTGTGTTTACTTAAATAACTTTATTCTACAAATATCTACATCTGAAAGGTTTTTATTGAGTATATTATGTTTATAAAATGTTGGAAAGTTGTTAAAATGATTTAATTATCTTTATTCACATATCATTATACTAATAATATAAATTACTTATTATATATATATAAATGAGACCTTTAAATAAAGTAATTTTCGGTGAAAATACAAGCATCAAACCTGTATGGTTAATGAGACAGGCTGGAAGATATTTACCTGAATTCAGGAAGATAAGAAGAAAAAATAAAGATTTTATTAAACTTTGTTTAAATGAAAATCTTGTTCCGGAAATTTCCTTGCAACCTATAAAAAGATTCGACTTAGATTCTGTAATAATTTTTTCCGATATTTTAATGACTCCTTATGGACTTGGTCAAAAAGTTGAATTCACAAAAGGCTTCGGTCCTTCTTTAGGAGATCACAATATTATTAGTAGTGTTAATAATAATAAAACAACATTCAATAAAAAATTAATGCCCGTTTATAATTCATTTAGAAAATTATCAAAAAAGCTAAAAAAAAAAGACAAAAATTTAATAGGTTTTATTGGCGCCCCGTGGACACTATTAGTTTATATTCTCAATAAAAAATCACCTAAAAAAAAGTTAATTAATAGCTCGATAGTTTATAATCAAGAAATTAAGAATATTTTAAAAATAATAGTAAAATATTCGAAAATTCATATTTACAATCAAGTAAAAAGTGGAGCAAATGTCATTCAAATCTTTGATAGTTGGTCAGGTCTGGTTAGCGAGAGAATGTTAGAAAAATTTGTATTTAATCCAACATCAGAAATTGTAGAATATACTAAAAGTTTAAAAGTACCGGTTATATGTTTTCCAAGAAATGTAATAAATTATAAAAATTATGTCAAAGAGGTTAAACCAGATGCAATTAATATAGATTACAATGTAAGTATTAAAAATTTACCTGATGATTTAAAAATTCCAATTCAAGGAGGGTTGGATCCAAAGTATTTATTATCAGACAAACAAACCTTAAAGAAACAAGCGAGTAAAATTTTAGAAATTTTTAAAGATCATCCATATATTTTTAACCTGGGCCATGGTGTCCTGCCACAAACAGATCCAAATATGGTAGATTATTTAGTTAAATTTGTAAAAAACTATTAAATGGAAAAAAATCACCCAGAAGTTAAATTTGGCAAAACGGGAGTGCTTCTAATAAATCTAGGCACTCCAGATTCTACAGGCTGGTGGGATATTAGAAAATATTTGAAGGAATTTTTATCTGATAGAAGAGTTATTGAAGTTAATCCAATCATTTGGAAAATAATTCTTAACTTATTTATCTTAACTTTTAGACCGTCAAAAACTTCAAAAGCATATAAAAAGATATGGATGAAAGAAAAAAATATGTCACCTCTAAGATATTATACTGAAATGCAAACAAAAAAATTGAATGAAAAAATTGGGAATAAGGATGTGATAATTGACTATGCGATGAGATATGGTAACCCAAGTATTAAAAGCAAGATAAATTCTTTAAAAGAAAATGGATGTGAAAACCTCGTTATACTGCCTTTATATCCTCAATATGCAGCCCCAACAACAGCTACGGTTTGTGACGAAGTGTACAGATCATTATCTGGAATGAGGTGGCAGCCAAGCTTACAAATTATACCACATTACGAATCTGAGCCAATTTATATTGATGCTTTAAGCAAATCTATAAATAAAAAATTAGATCAAATAAATTGGAAGCCAGACATAATAATGGCTTCATATCATGGTATTCCAAAAAAGTATTTTGAAAAAGGAGATCCTTACCACTGTTATTGTCACAAAACTACACGTCTAATCAAAGAAAATATTGGTCCCAAAATACCCATCATGACAACCTTCCAATCTAGATTTGGACCAGAGAAGTGGTTACAGCCTTATACTGATAAAACTCTTGAAAAATTGCCAAAAGAGGGAAAAAAAAATATCTTAGTGATTTGCCCAGGTTTTGCATCAGATTGCGTTGAAACTTTAGAGGAAATATCAATTGAAGGAAAAGCAAGTTTTATTGACGAAGGTGGAGAAAATTTTGAATTTGTCCCCTGTTTAAATGACAATGAAGATCATATAAATTTACTCGAACATCTCGTTAGTAAGTACATTTAACTTTTATGAAATCTGTTATTATTTATTCAAGCACAGATGGTCAAACAAAAAAAATTTGTGAAGTAATTAGAAAAAATTTATTAAACAAAGATGAACACAAATTAATTTCTATTGACAATGTATCAGATATTAATCTTGAAAGTTATGATAGCATTATAATTGGTGCCAGTATAAGATATGGTAAACATAACACTAAAATTATTAATTTTGTTAAAAAAAATCTTAATCTACTTCAAAATAAAAAAAATGCTTTCTTTTCTGTAAATGTAGTGGCCCGAAAAAAAGGAAAAGATACCCCAGAAACAAATCCTTACGTACAAAAATTTTTAAATAAAACAAAATGGAAACCAAGTAATATAAGTGTATTTGCTGGTAAAGTAGACTATCCCAAATATAATATTCTAAATAAATATGTAATCAGATTTATTATGCTTATAACCAGAGGACCCACAGACACAACGAAAACTTATGAATTTACAAATTGGGATAATGTGAAAAACTTTGCAAAAGAAATTAATGAAAATTTTAACTAATTATTTTGTTCGGAACTAACTTTTCTTGCATGTCGAAAGGACTTGAAACACAAAATAACAAAATAAAGTCCACTAAAGAGCATCATGACTTTAGAAATATCGGCCCAAAAATTACTAAAAAGACTTCCTTTAATAACTAATCTAATTATATCTAAACCACCTAAGAAAGTAACCAAACCTATTACAGCCACAATATGCATGAAAATTTTTTTATTAGATGGAAATTTTATAGATAAGATTGAAAACAAAAAAATGATTAATCCAATATAAGATGGAATATAAGATGTAAGTGAAGAACTTTTAGCCATAAAACTAACAATGATGCCCCATAGAATTAAAAATAAACCATAATAAACCGATATACTCTCTATATTTCTTCCAAATGCTTTAAACTCTGAATTTAAATTATCCATATTTATTTAGGTCAATTTAACCTTTTTTTTGAGAATTTAAAGATAATCGAGGGGTTGAAATTATTGAGCTAGTATATATATTATAATTATCTAAAAAATTATCCCACAATATGAATATACAAGAATTAAAAAGCAAAACATCAGAAAACCTTATATCAGAGGCTGAAAAGCTAGGAATTGAAAACGCAAGTACTCTTAGAAGACAAGAAATATATTTTGCTATACTAAAAAAACTAGCTGAAAAAGGAGAAGAAATAACTGGCGGAGGAATATTGCAGCTACTCCAAGATGGTTTTGGTTTTTTACGAGCAATGGAATCAAATTATTTGCCAGGAGCTGATGATATCTACGTAAGTCCGAGCCAAATAAGAAGATTTGGACTTAGAACAGGCGATACAGTAGAAGGCCCGATAAGAGCCCCAAGAGAAGGTGAAAGATATTTTGCACTTTTACAAGTTAACAAAATTAATTTTGGAGAACCCCAGAATACTAAACATAAGATTGCATTTGATAATTTAACTCCTCTTTATCCAAATAAGCAATTGGTTATGGAAGTTGAGACATCAAAAATAGAAAAAAAACCTGATTTAACTGCTAGATTGATAGATTTGGTAAGCCCTATTGGGAAAGGTCAAAGATCGTTGATAATATCTCCACCAAAAGCTGGGAAAACAATGATACTTCAAAGCATCGCAAATTCTATAACAGCTAATCATCCGGAATGTTATTTAATGGTATTATTAATTGATGAAAGGCCAGAGGAAGTAACAGATATGCAAAGGACTGTAAACGGTGAGGTCATCAGTTCAACTTTTGATGAACCTGCTCAAAGACATGTTGCAGTTGCGGAAATGGTTATAGAAAAGGCAAAAAGGTTAACTGAGCATAAAAAAGATGTAGTTATTTTACTAGATTCTATTACAAGATTAGGTAGAGCTTATAATGCAGTCGTGCCCAGTTCAGGAAAAGTATTAACAGGAGGAGTTGACGCTAATGCTTTACAAAGACCTAAAAGATTTTTTGGAGCTGCAAGAAATATAGAGGAAGGTGGTTCTTTGACTATAATAGCTACAGCATTAATTGACACTGGTAGTAGAATGGATGAGGTAATTTTTGAGGAATTTAAAGGAACAGGGAATAGTGAGACCATCTTAGATAGAAAGATTTCAGAGAAAAGAATATTTCCAGCAATGGATATAACAAAATCTGGCACTAGACGTGAAGAGCTTTTATTTAGTAAAAATGATTTACAAAAAATGAACGTGCTAAGAAGAATTATAGCTCCGATGGGCTCCATGGATGCAATTGAATTTATTAATTCAAAATTAAAAAATACTAAAAATAATTCAGAGTTTTTTAACTCAATGAATAAGCCTGTTTGATAAAGACTTAAATTATTAAATTAATATAAGTATGAATTTAATTGAGGAAATAAATAAAGTTCACAATCATATAAAAGCAAAAAAATACAAAGTAGCTATTGAAAAATGTATAAAATTAATTAAAAAAAATCCTAATAATTCGTATTTATTTAATCTGGCAGGGCTAGCTTGTCAACAAAGCCAAAATATTAAAGCATCAATAAACTACTTTCAAAGATCACTGGAATTAGACGAAAAAAACTTCTCCGCAAAAAATAATTTAGCAAATTCATTAAAAGTAATGGGAAAATTTGATATCTGCGAAAAATTATATAAAGAAATTTTAAAAGAAAGACCTGATTATGTTAAGTGTTTAAATAACTACGGAAATCTTAAGCAACAGATTAATGATTATGATGAGTCAATTAGATTATATAAAAAAGCACTAAAAATAGAACCAAAGAATATTGTTATACTTTTGAGTTTAGCTAGTTCATTTCACAGTATTGGTAAAACTGACGAAACACTTTCAACTGTAGATAAAATTTTAGAAATAAATCCATTAATTATGTCTGCACATAAATTGAAAAGCAGCATAATAAGTTATGAAAAGAACAATGTTCATTTATTAGAAATGGAAAATTTATTAGATATAAAAGAACTTAGTAATGAGCAAAAAATTGACATCAATTTCGCAATTGGAAAAGCATACGAGGATAATAAGAATTACAAAAAAGCCTTTGAACGTTTAAAGATTGCAAATAATTTAAAAAATAAATTAATAAATTTTAGCATAGACGAACAAAAAAAGCTTTTTAAAAGCATAAAAGACAGTTTTCAAAATGTTGATTTTTCAAATCAAATTGTAAATTTAAACAGAAAAAAAGTTATATTTATATGTGGAATGCCTAGATCTGGAACTACTCTTGTTGAACAAATAGTTGCATCCCATAAAAAAGTTACTGGTGCAGGAGAGTTGGTTTATCTGCAACAAAGTATTAAAAATAATTTTATGGATGATAATTTTGTTATCAAAAATTTGCTATTAGAGGATATTCATGCAGAAAGAACTAAAGTATCTAAGGACTACTATGATCTTTTAAAATTACATAATATCAAAACTGAATATATTACCGACAAAGCTCCCCAAAATTTTAGATGGTTAGGATTTATAAAAATATTTTTTCCTGATTCAAAAATTATACATTGTAGTAGAAATTCAAAAGATACTTGTTTATCACTTTATAAGAATAGTTTTGCATCTAAAGATATGAACTGGTCTTATTCAGAAAGTGATATCGCAAACTACCATAATTTATACAAAGATTTGATGAAATTTTGGAGTGACAAATTCGGAAGCGATATTTATGAACTTAGTTATGAAAGTTTAGTATCGGACAAAAATACTCAAATTAAGAAATTACTTGATTTTTTAAATTTAGATCATGATGAATTGTGCTTTGAACATTATAAATCATTCAAAACCCCAATTAAAACGGTTAGTGTTTCCCAAGCTAGAAAACCCGTTTATACATCTTCAATAAATAAAAATGAGTTCTATAAAAATAATTTAAATCACATGTTTAGTTTGTTAAAATAAATAAACTAAATGACAATATTTGCTCTTTCAACTGGACCAGGTATATCAGGGTTGGCAGTAATTAGAATTTCCGGAAGTGGGTGTAAAACTATTTTACAAAAAATGGTATCTGGAAAAATGCCAAAGCCAAGAATAGCAACCCTTAGAAGAATTAACAAAATTAATACCAGTCAATTGATAGACGAAGGTTTAATACTATGGTTTCCTGGACCAAAAAGTTATACAGGAGAAGATATATTGGAAATGCATGTTCACGGTAGCATTGCAGTAATTAAAGCTATACAGGACTCATTATCAAAAGTCGAAGAATGTAGAATTGCTGAGCCTGGAGAATTTACTAAATTGGCATTCCTAAATGGTAAAATTAATTTATTGAAAGCTGAAAGCATTGGAGATCTGATTGCTTCTGAAACTGATATTCAAAGACATCAAGCTTTAGACATAATGTCTGGTCAACATGGAATGAAATATGAAAAATGGAGATCCCAATTATTAAAAATTTTATCTAATGTAGAGGCTAAAATAGATTTTCCCGAAGATGATTTACCTAATGATATTCTCGGTAATATAAAAGCAAGTTCTCATGAGATAAAAATTCAAATACAAAAAGTACTAGATGATAAAAGAGTAGGAGAAAGAATAAGAGAAGGTTTTAAAATAGCAATATTAGGACCGGCAAATGCTGGTAAATCATCTTTACTTAACTACTTGTCAAAAAGAGATGTGGCTATAGTCTCTGAAATTGCCGGTACGACAAGAGATGTTATTGAAACGCATTTAAATTTGGACGGTTATCCAGTCATTTTGTCAGATACTGCTGGTATAAGAGATGCGAAAGACGAGATAGAAAGGAAAGGCGTTAAATTGGCTTTAAAAAAAGCTGAAAATGCAGATTTAAACATTGTAGTAATTGAGCCTAAAAGTGGTTATTTTACTGGCGTTTTAAAAGGTTTAGTTAATTCAGATCGAACTATACTAGTAGTTAACAAGTCTGATTTAGGTACACAAAATATTGAAAAAGAGTTGAGTATCTTTAAACCAATTTATATCTCAATAAAAAAAGAAATAAATTTAGATAAATTAATTTTAGTTATTAGAGATAAATTAAAAAATAAATTTATTTCAACAGAAGACACAATAATTACTCGTGAAAGACATCGTCAACACTTGTCTCAATGTGTTGAACATTTAGAGAATTTTGAAAATAAAAATTCAGAAGGTGATTTCGATAAGGCAGCAGAAGATCTAAGATTAGCAACTCGTCATTTAGGAATGATTGTCGGAAAAGTAGATGTTGAAGAGATATTAGGCTCAATTTTCAACGATTTTTGTATTGGTAAATAATCAAGATATTTATAGATTTTTGATTAATTTAAAGTGGTTACTTGTAAAATTTAGGATCAAATATAAATTACAAGTATGAAAAATGATTATAATTTTGATATAGTTGTAATTGGCGGAGGTCATGCAGGTTGTGAAGCAGCTGCTGTTTCAGCAAGATTAGGTGTTAACACTGCTTTGTTCACACATAAATTTGATACAATTGGAGAAATGTCTTGCAACCCAGCGATCGGAGGTTTGGGTAAAGGACATTTAGTCAGAGAGATAGATGCTTTAGATGGTATAATGGGTGAAGTTGCTGACAATTCCGGTATACAATTTAGATTATTGAATAGAAGCAGAGGACCAGCAGTTAGAGGTTTAAGAACGCAAAATGATAGATCATTATATAAAAAACATATGCAAAAAAAACTCTTAAACTACTGTAATTTAAAGATATTTTCTGACCCTGTAATTAGCTTTATTTTTATAAAAAATGAAATAAAAGGTTTTTATACGCAGTCTGGCAAAAAAATTAGTGCTTCAAAGATAGTTTTAACAACTGGAACTTTTTTAAATGGTTTAATACACATAGGGGAAGACAAAACGCCAGCAGGAAGATTTAATGAGAAACCATCTACTGGTTTAAGCGAACAATTAAGAAAACATAATTTTAGACTAGGCAGACTAAAAACTGGAACGCCACCTAGATTAGATTCAAGAACAATAAATTTTGAAAATTTAGAATTGCAACACGCAGACAAAGAACCATGTTTTTTTTCTTTTCTAACAAGAAAAAATCTAAATAAACAAATTGCTTGTAGCATTACTTATACTAATGAAGAAGTGCATAAAATTATTGCAAGAAATCTTAAAAAAAGCGCTATTTATTCAGGTAATATCAAAGGTGTTGGTCCGAGATATTGCCCGTCAATAGAGGATAAAATTAAAAGGTTTGCTGATAAAAAAAAACATCAAATTTTTCTAGAGCCGGAGGGATTAAATGATAATACAATATACCCAAATGGTATATCAACATCATTACCTACCGAAATACAGAAAGAAATATGTAGTAAAATCAATGGTTTAGAGGATGTAAAAATATTAAGACCAGGGTACGCTATTGAATACGATTTTGTAGATCCTAGAGAACTTTTTATAACATTAGAGACAAAAAAGATAAAAAATTTATATTTAGCTGGGCAAATAAATGGTACTACAGGTTATGAAGAAGCTGCAGCCCAAGGACTTATCGCCGGTGCAAATGCAGCATTAAATTTTAAGTCTGAAGAACCATTTATATTAGATAGATCCGAAGCATACATAGGCGTTATGATTGATGATCTAGTTACTAAAGGTGTTGCTGAGCCATATAGAATGTTTACATCAAGAGCAGAATATAGATTATCCTTAAGATCTGATAATGCGGATTTAAGACTTACAAAAAAAGGTATAGACCGAGGAATTGTTTCACAGAAAAGAGCTTTAATTTACCTTGATAAACACAAAAAATTGACAAAACTTCAATCTAAAATGAATAAATTAACTATTACTCCATCTCTAGCATCTAAATACGGGATAAACATAGCAAAAGACGGTATGATAAGATCTGCCGCACAAATCCTTGGGCAAAAATCAGTCAAAATGTTAAAAATAAGGGAAATATGGCCTGAAATTCAATATGTTTCACGTGAAATTGACGAACAATTAGAAATAAACGCTCACTATACTGGTTATCTAAAAAAACAAAAAGCTGATATTTTAGCTTTCAAAAGAGATGAAAACTTATTAATTCCACAGAATTTAAATTATGACAAGTTTTCAGGTCTATCAAATGAGATCAAATCAAAATTAAAAAAAATAAAACCAAAAACGATGGGACAAGCATTAAGAATAGACGGGGTTACTCCTGCAGCAGTATATATTTTGTTGTCTCATCTCAAAAGAAAGTCTATTAAGCATATAGCTTGATTGATTCGAATATTTTTAAAATTGATAAAAAAATTAGTTTTAATGTTTCACGTGAAACATTAAATGAGCTTAATGAATTTAGTAGACAGATAATAATTAGAAATAGCCGGATTAACCTTATAAGTAAAAAAACAGAAAAAAACATAAATAACAGACATATAAATGATAGTGCACAAACTATTGAATTTATTGATCATAATGATATAAATGTATGTACAGACATTGGTTCTGGAGCCGGATTACCAGGAATAGTTTTAAGTATTTTGATGAAAACAAAAAAACCTCTTTTTAAGCTCATTTTTTATGAAAAAAGCTATCACAAGAGTGTTTTTCTTAAAGATATGACAAAAAAATTTAAATTAAATTCAAAAATTTATCAAAGAAATATTTTTGAAGAAAAAAATTTAAGTACAGATGTAATAATTTCAAGGGCATTCAAACCTTTGCCAATAGTGTTTGATATAGCTCAAACAAATTTTAAAAATTTTAAATATATAATTTTCTTTTTAGGACGAGGTGGTAAAAAAATTTTAGAAGATGCATTAAAAATTTGGGATTTTGATTACGAAGAAAAGAAAAGTTTAACAAGTCATGAATCTTTCTTAATTAAAGTTTCAAACTTAAAAAAAAAAAATGGATAAAAAAATAATTTCTATAATTAATCAAAAGGGCGGTGTTGGAAAAACTACTACGGTAATAAATCTTGCAGCAGGTTTGTCATTAAAAGGAAAAAAAATTCTTGTCATCGATCTTGACCCACAAGGGAATGCAACAACTGGACTTGGATTATCAAAAACGAGTAATTCATTTTCAACAATTTATGAAGTACTGAATGGTAATAAAAAAATTTTTGAAGTAATACGTCCAACAAAGTTTGAAAATCTAAGTTTGGTCACATCAAACGTTGATTTATCAGGTTTAGAAATAGAAACTGCAGGAGAAAGCAGAAGAGCTTTTAAATTAAAAGACGAATTAGGCCCTCTAATACACACTTCTAGACCATCATATGATTATATATTAATAGACTGTCCTCCATCACTAAGTCTTCTTACAATTATGGCATTAGTTGCATCTGAAGAGCTCGTAGTTCCTCTTCAGACTGAATTTTTTGCTCTAGAGGGCCTAACTCAGCTCATGAAAACTATAGATAGAATTAAATCAAATCTAAATACTTCTTTGAATGTTAGAGGAATACTTTTAACTATGTTTGATAAAAGAAATAAACTTTCAAGCCAAGTTGAATTAGAAGCAAGAAATTATTTTAAAGAGAAAGTATACCCAAGTGTAGTACCACGCAACGTAAGATTATCAGAGGCACCATCACACGGAATGCCGGTGATATTTTATGATAAAACATGCTCTGGTAGTAAGGCATATTTTAGCTTTACAAAAGAATTTTTAGATCAAGACTCGAAAGCTGTGGATGCTGCATGATGAATCCATTTAAAACCAAAAAGGGATTAGGAAGAGGACTATCTTCATTAATTGGTGACAATACAGAAAATCTTAAAAAAAATAACGTTTCAATAAGCTCTGTTTTACATAACAAATACCAACCAAGAAAAATATTTGAAAAAGAAGCTTTGTATGAGCTCGCAAATTCGATTAAAGAAAGAGGAATAATACAGCCTTTAATAGTTAGAAAATCAAACGATCAAATAGATAAGTTTGAATTAATTGCAGGTGAACGAAGATTGCAGGCTGCTCAGATCGCTGGTTTAAATGAAGTACCAATAATTGTAATAGAGGCTGATAACTTGAAATCTTTAGAATTAGCCATAGTTGAAAACGTTCAAAGAAAAGATTTAAATCCTATAGAGGAAGCAAACGGTTATAAAAGACTAATTGAAGAATTTAATTACGATCAAGATAAAGTATCTAAATTTATTGGAAAAAGCAGATCACACGTATCTAATACATTAAGATTGTTATCTTTACCAAAGGAAGTTACAGCACTTATATCAGAAAATAAGATATCTCAAGGTCATGCAAAAATACTAATTGGTCTTGAAAATGCACTCTTTTTCGCAAGAAAAATAATAAAAAAAAAACTTTCTGTTAGACAAACTGAAGCGCTAATTAACTCTTTAAAAAATAATAAAAAGTTGAAAAACTTTAAAGACGCAAATATTTCCAGTTTGGAAAAAAATTTAAAGGAAAAAATTGGTATTAATGTTGTTATAAATCATAGTAAAAATAATTCAGGTAAATTAACATTTGATTATATGGATTTAGACCAACTTAATCGATTAATTATGATTATAAAAACTAATTATTAGTTTCTATACAAATCCCAAGAATAAAATCATATAATATGTTTAGAGAATTAGTAGATCCTCTTTTTATCATCAACTCAATTTCATTAATTTTAATTATTAATTTTTCCAAGTTTTGAGCTTTCCATTTAGATATCTGCATTTTAACAATTTCTTTATCTTTCCAAAATATTGGGGGTTTATAAGTATTTATAGTTTGATCAATATCTTTACTGATTTCATAACTTTTTCTTAAGTCTAATACTCTTTTTGTTTTAGATAAAAAAGTTCTAATTATTAAAATTGAGTCTTCCGGTGTATATTTATTTTCATTTAAAATTTTTATGGTCCTATTTCGGTTTTTTGAGAGACAATTATCTATTAATTCAGATACGCTAAAATTTTGAGATAAGTTAGTTAAAGCTGATATCTCCTTTATATTTATAGATCCATTTGACTCAAAATAAATTTTAATTTTGCTGAGCTCTTTGTTTAAATGTCCTCTGTCCCCATTACATTTGTCAGAAATAAAATTAACTATTTCTGAAGAAATTTTTATATTATTATCTCTAAAAAAATTACTTGTAATTGTTCTTAATGTTTTATTATCATCGGAGTAAACTGGTATACATGCTGCGTAATTATTTTTTTCAAAAAATAATCTTAATTTAGATTTTTTTTCAAGTTTATCTGCACATAATATTATTTTCACATCATCTATTTTTTTATCATAAAATTCATTGATAAATCGTAAAATTTTTTCAGTTACTCTAAAAATAATCACAATCTTTTCGTTTTCAAAAAAAGATTTATTAAGTAAATTGGAGATAATGTAATCATAGTTATTTAAAATTTCTTTTTCATCATATTTATTTGTTATAATCGATGAATTATTTGACAAATTATTCTGTATAATCTCGTTTTTTAGCCCTTCATTTTCGCCATAAATTAAATAAGAATTGAACTTTTTCAAATTTATTTTTTTGATTTCATAAACTTTTATAATCATTATTTATTTATTGTTTGAAGATAAAGTAAAATATCTTGTGAGATTTTTTTGGTTAAATTAAAAATCTGTTCCCTCTCGAATTCTTGAAGCTCAAATTTACTAGTTTTGTTATTATAAGATATTTGTTCAGTAAAATTTTTCTCTATTGTTAAATTTTCTTTAAAAATTTTTAAACTTACGTTTATTTTTAAATCAAAAATATCTGGATTCCCTTTTTTATCTTTAGATGCAACTTTTTGATCTATTATTGAAAATATTTTTAGATTATTTTTGCTATTTATATCTTCCAATGATTTTAAGTTTTTACTAATCTGCTCAGAAATTTTTTTGTTTCCTTGCAAGTTTATTTTTTGATAGTTAAAATCTATTTTTTTTTCTGAAAAAATTGGCTTAAAGCCACATGAATTTAAAAATATAAAAATTATTATTAATTTAAAAAATTTTATCATTTTATTAGTATGTTTATAAGTCTATTTTTTACAAAAAAATACTTTTCTATTTTTTTATTTAATAAATTTTTATTCAATTTGGGGTCAGATTTAATCTTTTTAATCAAATTTTTTTCGTCTATGTCAATTTCAGTAATTATATTTCCTCTTTTTTTCCCATTAAACTGTATAACAATAATTGTGGTATCTTTTATTAATTTTCTTTTATCAACTTTTGGCCATTTTATCTTTGTGCTAACTTTAAGTTTCTCTATGCACTCACTAGCAAAATGCGGAATAATCGGAGATATTAACACCAGAATTTTGAAATAATTATTTTTAAGTTTTTTACCATTAATTTTGTTATCAACAATTTTAGATAAATAGTTATAGGTCTCATATAATTTTGCTATTAAAACATTATAATTAAATCTTTCCAAATTATAATTAAATTTATCAATTGTTTCATTTACAAATCTATCAAATTCGTCCTCTTTTTCTATGTTATTATCTTTTGAATCTATTTTAGAAATTATATTTTTGTGTAAGACCCAAAATTTTTGAATAAATTTATAAGATGCAATCATGCCTTGTTCAGACCACTGTATATCTTTTTCAGGCGGGCTATCTGATAAAATAAATAATCTTACAGAATCTGCCCCATAATTATTTATTATGTCTTCTGGATCTATAGTATTTTTTTTTGACTTCGACATTGACTCTGATGGACCAACATGAACTTTTTCTTTTTTATTTATATTTAAAAAATAATTTTTTCCATCTTCGCTAATTACTTCATCTGGACTTAACCATTTACCATTGCTATCTTTGTATGTTTCATGGCAGACCATTCCCTGTGTAAATAAACCTTTAAAAGGTTCTTTAAATTTAAAATTTGTATTTTCAAAGCCTATAGCTCTCATAAAAAAACGCGAGTATAATAAATGTAATATAGCGTGTTCCACCCCCCCGATATATTGATCAACAGGCATCCAATAATTTATTTCATCAAAATTAAATCCATAATTTTTATTCTTTGGAGAGCAAAATCTTAAAAAGTACCATGAAGAGTCAACAAACGTATCAAGGGTATCAGTCTCTCTTATATAATTTTTTCCATTTAGATTTATTTTTTTCCAAGTTGGGTGAGTTTCTAATGGATTTCCTTTTATATTAAGTTCAATATTTTCAGGTAGTTTAACTGGTAATTGACTTTGGGGAACAGGATGAGGATTTCCGTCCTGATCATATATAATAGGTATTGGGCATCCCCAATATCGTTGTCTTGAAACGCCCCAATCTTTTAACCTAAAATTTATTTTTTTTTTGCCAATCTTTTTTTTCTCTAAAATCTCAATAGTTTTTAAAATAGACTCCTCTGGAGCTTTTAATCCATTTAAATACTCAGAGTTAATAATAATTCCTTTATCAACGTAAGCCATATCTTTTACAATAAAATTTTCATCTTTATTAATTGGTCGAACAACAGTTTTAATATTAAGTTTATATTTTTTTGCAAAATCCATGTCTCTTTGATCGTGCGCAGGACATCCAAAAACTGAACCTAATCCATAATCCATTAACACAAAATTAGCAAAAAATACTGGCACCACCTCACTATGTTTCAACGGATTAATAGCTTGTAAATTTGTCTTGTATCCAATTTTATCTCCCTGTGCTATAGACTCTTCAGTTGTTCCTGTTTTAGAACATTCATCTTTAAATTTTTGAAATTCCAAATTATTCTCAAAATATTTTGATAACGGGTGATCAACAGATAGCGCTAAAAAAGAACATCCAAATAATGTATCTGGTCTTGTTGTAAAACATTTTATATCTTTTATTTCTGGATTTCCTTTAATTTCAAAACTAATTTCGCATCCAAAAGACTTACCTATCCAATTTTTTTGCATAATTTTAACTTTATTTGGCCAATAGTCCAAATTGTCTAGATCTTCTAACAAAGCGTTTGCAAATTTAGATATATTAAAAAACCATTGATTTAGTTTTTTCCTTTGCACAATCGCTCCTGATCTCCAGCCTTTACCATCAATAACTTGTTCATTAGCCAAAACTGTTTCGTCAACAGGGTCCCAATTTACATAGTTCTCTTTTCTATAGACTAAACCTTTATTGTACATTTCTAGGAAAAATTGTTGTTGATGTTTGTAATATTCTTTGGAGCAAGTCGAAATTTCTCTATCCCAATCTATAGATAAACCCAGTTTTTTTAATTGATTTTTCATTACTTCGATATTTTTTTCAGTCCATTCTTTTGGATCAAGGCTGTTCTCTCTCGCTGCGTTTTCTGCCGGCATTCCAAAAGAGTCCCATCCCATAGGATGTAAAACATTAAAATCTTGTAAGATTTTATGCCTAGAAAGTACGTCGCCAATAGTATAGTTTCTTACATGACCCATATGTATTTTTCCTGAAGGATACGGAAACATTTCTAGACAGTAGAATTTATCCTTATTCTTATCAATTGTAGATTTATAAGATTTATTTTTTACCCACAAATCTTGCCATTTTTTTTCAACATCTTTAAAATTATATCTTTCCACTTTTAATTAAATTATTTGTATCAAAAAATACTATTTGTAGATTTGGAACCACCTTGTTTAGGAAGCACATATGATTTTTTATTTTGTTTTTTGTATAGAGCAGCTTTCTTTAAAATACTTTTTTTGATTTCTAAAATTAAGTCTCCACCCTGCTCATACATCTTGCAGTCCTGTCCCGCATTACAATCTTTTTTAAAAATTTTTACATCTAGTGCATCAGATCGAATTTCATTTGTTAAAAATCTTATCGTTATTTTAATCGACTCGTCATTATTTTGACTATCACTATACCAATCAGTAATAATAATTCCGCCACTATAATTCGCTGATGCTAGTGGCATAAAATCTATTGTATCTAAAGTTGCACGCCATAACTCATTTGAACTCGCAAAGTCGAATGTGCCGCTACCTTTTTTTTCCATTAATCTAAAACCTCTTCCCTCCTCTATATTTTTCTGAACTCTCTTTTCTGGCTCAGGAGGATAGTCTTTAGCGCTAACTGGTCTGTAAATACCACAAGAATTTAGAAGAAAAAGCATCAATAATGCTGTTATATTTACAAAAACAATTGATTTTTTGATCATTTTTTAAATTATTAAAGCCTAAATTTGAAAATAAATATTTACCAGGATATTTTTAAAAAACACGTAAAATATGGATTTTAAGTGATTTTTAATATTGTATTTTTGCAACATATATAGAAATAATTGCCTATTTTCAAAGAAATTCCTCAAAATAAAATTATACTTTGTTAAAAACGCCTTGTTTATAATTAATTATTAACATTAGGAGTAAATTTATGAACAAATT
>CESN01074050.1_pt1 | contig 23242 bp, 23 predicted proteins | sample 531181 | NCBI WGS metagenome assembly CESN01 (sample SAMEA2621990, study PRJEB7988) | marine metagenome | isolation source: saline water (ENVO:00002010), including
GGTCCAATGAACAATGCCTCAGATGCTGAATACAGTTTAAAAGGTAATTTCAGTTTAATTGAAAATAGAATTGAAAAATTAAAGGAGATCAAAATCAAACATGATATAGATATAAAAGCTAAAAAACTCGTAGTTGAATTATCAAACCTTTGGGATAGTGAAAAAATAAAGATAAATAGAGAATTTATTAAGAATAAATTTAACGATTTAGATAAAGATCAAAGATGTATTTCTCCGTCAGATTTTGGATTTCACAATGCCTTGATAGATGAAAATCAAATAGTTTATTTCTTAGACTTCGAACATGCTGGGTTTGATGATCCTGCGAAATTTATTTGTGATTTTTTTTTACAACCAAAAATTGCTGTTTCTATGAAATATTTTGATTATTTCACAACACACTCTTTAATAAATTTTTCAAATAAAGAATCAATTATTAAAAGAAGCCTTATTATGTTTCCTCTATTTAGAGTAAAATGGGTTTGTATCCTTTTGAATGAGTTTCTAGAAAATAATTTAAAAAGAAGAATTTTCTCCAAATCTCTAGAAAATATTGAAAAACAAAAAGCTCTGCAGCTAGGAAAAGCAAAAAAACTTTTTTCTGAATTGACATAATGTACATAGATTTTCTCTCAAGCCTCCATAAAAGCACTGAAAGAGATTATCTTGGGAGAGTCAATGATAAAGATTTTCCAAAATTTAAAGCAGCAGAATTAGCAAAGAAGTGGGATTTTGATTATTGGGATGGAGATAGGAGAATTTGTTACGGAGGTTATAACTATATACAAGGCCGATGGGCTGACGTTGCAAACTCATTGATTTCTCACTATTCACTTAAGGCTGGAGATAAGATCTTGGATGTTGGTTGTGGAAAGGGATTTCTTCTATACGAAATGTTATTGATAGAACCAGGTCTTCAGATAAACGGTCTAGATATTTCCGAATATGCAATCAAAAATTGTAAGCCAGAAATATCTGATTTCCTCATACAAGGCAATGCTAATAATCTTCCATATGAGGATAATTATTTCGATCTTGTTATATCTTTAAATACAATTCACAATCTCTATACTTACGACCTTGAAAAAGCATTAAAAGAAATTCAAAGAGTCTCAAAAGATAAGAAATATTTATGTGTTGAGTCTTATAGAAATGAAAAAGAAAAGGCAAATTTGCTTTATTGGCAGGTAACTTGTGAAAGCTTTTATACCCCAGAAGAATGGGAATGGTGGTTTAGTAAAACTTCCTATGATGGAGATCATTCTTTTATTTTTTTTGAGTAGATATGTCTATGATTAAAACTACAAGGGCAGCGGTCTTAGTTCAGCAGAAATCACCTCTTTCTATTATGGAAATAACTCTTCCTGACAACCTTGACTTTGGCCAAGTCTTAGTAAAGGTAATTTATAGTGGAATATGTGGATCTCAAATTGGAGAAATAGAAGGAGTAAAAGGAAAAGATAATTTTCTTCCTCACTTGCTCGGACACGAGGGTTATGGACAAGTTATTGATATTGGTCCTGGTGTGACAAAAGTAAAAAAGAATGAAAAAGTAATTCTTCACTGGAGAAAGGGTAGCGGAATAAATAGCGCTACTCCACAATATTCATATAAGGGAGACACTGTTAATGCAGGATGGGTTACAACTTTTAATGACCACGCAATAATCTCAGAGAATAGATTAACAAAAGTATCAGATAAACAAGAAGCTTTGACTGCACCGTTATTTGGATGTGCAATCACCACTGGTTTTGGTGTTATAGATAATGATGCGAACCTCAAGATAGGGGAGAGTGTAGTAATTTTCGGTTCAGGAGGCATAGGATTAAATATGATTCAGGCTGCAAAACTCAAAGGAGCCTTCCCTGTTATTGCAGTCGATATTTATGATGAGAGACTTGATCTTGCTAAAAAGCATAACGCTGATTTCATTATTAATTCTAGAATCGAAAAAGATATAAGAAGATCGATATTAAATATTTCAAAGGATATTGACGTATTTGTTGACAATACAGGAAATGTAGATGTCATTGAGTTAGGTTATGATTTGGTTAATAAGAAGGGAAGAGTTGTCCTTGTTGGAGTTCCTAAATACGATGAGAAAATTTCTATAAATACTCTGCCTTTACACTTTGGGAAAAAGCTTATTGGATCTGAGGGTGGTTCTACGGATCCGTCGATTGATATTCCGAAATACTTAAAATTAGTGGATCAAGGTATTCTCGACATCTCAAAACAAATTACCCAGGTTTGTCCTTTAATTGATATTAATGATGCTATTTCAGATATGAAAAATGGTGTTAATAAAGGAAAAATCATAATTGAATTAAATTCATAATTTTAAAAAGAAAATATGGGAAAGTATTTTGTTATTGGTGCATCTGGCCTTATAGGAAGCGAGCTTCTTTCCCTTCTTAAAACAAAATCAGAGCAAGCTATTGGAACATACACAAATAACTTTGAAAATGGACTATTGAAATTTGATATGGGAGATCTACAATTTTCTGATTTAGGAGAGGTTAAAAAAGGCGATATTTTTTATATTCTATCTGCATATTCAAACCCATCTTGGATTGCCCAAAATAAAGAGGAAGCAAAAAAATTGAATTACGATAATACAATCCAACTTATAGATTTTTTAATTGAAAAGGAGGCAAAGATTATATTTATGTCTTCAGTTGAAGTGTTTGATGGAAAAAAAGGAAACTATTGCGAAGATGATACTCCTAATCCATTAAATTATTACGGCGAGCTTAAACTAAAGGTAGAACATTACTTACAAGAAAACTATGAAGATTTCATAATTGCCAGAACTGGATGGAATGTTGGAATAAATTACAAAAGTAGATGCGTAATCCAACTCACATACGAAACTTTATTGAATGAGGAGGCAAAAATGGCCTCAGATAACTTTTTTTCACTATGCTATACAGTTGATACAGCACTTGGTCTATACAAGTCGTCCAAAAAAAATAATCTTAAAAAAATACACATTGCATCAGAAAAAATTATTAACAGGCTTACTATGGCAAATACAATTAAACAAAATAGCGCAAGGGGGGATAATATGTTTTTTAAAGAGTGTAAATTTTCAGAGATACCTTATTCAGAACCTAGAGGGAGGATTAACGATTTAAATTGTAAACTTTCAAGGGATCTACTTAACATGAAATATTTTGACTCAGATGACCTGATCTTAAAAAAGGTAAAATATTTGGATCAAAGCTTGAATTTAAATAAATGAAAAAAGAATCAAACATACTGGTTAATAAGGATGAAATTTTTTTGCTTGACGAGAAATTAATAACTAAACTTAAAAATCTGGCCTCAAAGCATCCTCTGAAAAGATCAAGAATTTGCCTTCATCAAAATGAAGAAGAACTTGTCCATGAAATGATTATAGTTGCAAAAAAGGACGGGATAATGGAACCACACAAACATCCATTCCTGAAACCTGAATCCTATCACGTCATTGAAGGTAAATTGAAAGTAGTGATATATAACGATGATTCAACAATTAAAGAAGAATTCCACCTAGATGATCAATCTCATCCGAGGATGTATAGAATAAAAGGGAATGTTTGGCATCAACCTATACCTCTTACGGAGTGGGTTGTTTATCATGAAGTTGCTACTGGTCCATTCAATAAGAATAATGATGTCATATACCTTGAGGAGTTTATTAATGAAGGAAGTAAACAATAGCATAAGCAACAATAGCCCAATTATTGATGGGGAGTCATCTGATTTATTAATAAAATTAGACAATTATCCTGTCACTGAGATCTATCAAAAATATAAAGAAAATAAATTCCCTTTTGATACATTTTATGATCAGGAATTAAGATTTTGTCCAAAGAGTAATCATGCTTTTCTAGGCAGTCAATTGCCTCAGGATTTTATCTATAATGCTGAAAACTACAATACAGTTTCTTCTACTAGTGTTGGCTCAGTTACTGCTTTAGAAAATTTTTACTCTTTTATATCAGAAAGAATTGATAAAGATTATGATTCAATCATTGATATTGGTGCAAACGACACAACGTTATTAAAAAAATTTAAGGATTATGGAAAAAAACTTATAGGGATTGATCCTAACGTAAATTCAAATGATCAAAGCATTACTTGCATAAAAGATTATTTGGAAAATGTTAACTTAACTTCAATTTCAAGCGGTAATAAAGTATTTCTATCAAGTCATACTTTAGAGCATATTTATGATCCAAGAAAATTCATGGAAATTTTATCTAATTCTTCTACAGATAATGATGAATTTTTTTTCCAATTCCCATGCTTGGATCTTCTAATAAAAGATAGCAGATTTGATCAAATCCACCACCAACATCTTCATCTTTTTAGTGTTCAGTCATTTAGCAATATGATTTCTCAATTTGGCTATGAAATCATTGATTACCGTTTAGACCCTGATCACTATGGAACTTTAATGGTGCAATTCAAAAAAACAGAAAAATACATAGAGCCATTTGAATATGAAGATGGTTTTTACTCAATATCGGAGATTAAAAAAAGGTATAGATATTTTCTCGAAGACATTTCTTTGGTAAATGAGAAAATTTTACAAAATGATTGTGATTTATATTGTTATGGAGCATCACTTATGCTTCCAATTATTCCTTATTACATTCCAGCCATGAAAAATGCATTAAACATAATCGATGAGGATAAATCAAAAAGCGGACTTTCCTACGTAAATTTTGATGTCGAAATTAAAGATGGCTCGAATGTTGATTTTGAAAATTCAAACATATTAGTAACTGCTCTTGCTACAAAGTTTGCTACTAGAAAAATAATTTCAAAACTTAGCGATTTGAAAGCTTTAAACATAATTTTACCTTTAAGTACAATTTAAATATGAATCTAAATATAAATAAAAAAGTCGCCTTAGTAACTGGCGGAGTTCAAGGAATTGGGTCTTCAATTACTTCAAATCTTCTAGCTGAAGGATGCACAGTCATTGCTACTTCCAGATCATCTGAGGCAATAGATGAATTCAAGGATCAGTTTCCCAATAATACAGAAAATCTTATATGTATTAAGTCATCTTTAACCGAAGATGGTGACATAGCTTCATTGTATTCTCAAATAAAAAAATTAGGTTATGAGATAGATATTTTAGTAAATAATGCTGGTCATACAATGAACATCACAGACCCTTTTTGCAGCATAGATGACTGGAAGAAAGTTTGGGCTTTAAATTTTGATATTGTTGTTGAGCTTGTTAACTTGTGTGTTCCCGATATGAAAAAAAATAAATGGGGAAGAATTGTCAATATCACATCATGCGCAGGTCTTGAAAATAGTGGCCCAGTAACATTCAGTACGGTTAAGGCAGCTCTTTCTGCTTATACAAGATCGATGGGCAGAGTACTGGCAATAGAAGAAGAAGGTATTGTCATGACTGCATTATTTCCCGGAGTTGTAATAACGAAAGGCGGTCATTGGGAAGAAGTATTAAAAGTAAATCCTAGTCACGCAGAAAAATATATTGCTGAAAGATGCCCAGTTGGTAGGTTTGGGGAAATTGATGAAGTTGGTCCTATAGTAGCCATTTATTGCTCTCAGCTAGCTAGCTTTTGTCATGGTGCGATAATCCCAGTAGATGCTGGTCAATCCAAACACTTCATGTATTTCAATTACATGGATTAAAAATGAAGTTTACTGATGTAATTGCTCATTCTATAAAAGCAAACGAGGTTAAATGTGTTTTTGGTTTGCAAGGAGGTGCAGTTGTTCATATTTTTGATTCTTTAGAAAGATTAAATGTTCCTGTTGTATACACTCATCATGAATCTTCAGCATCATTTGCAGCTGCTGCTAACGCCAAATCTTCGAATTGTCTTGGTTGTGCTGTTGTTACTACCGGCCCAGGAGCTACAAATGCAATAACTGGTCTTATGGGCGCTTGGCAAGATTCTGTGCCCTGTATTTTTTTGTCAGGACAGGTTAGATCAAATCATATGTCTTACGGAAAGCCAGTGAGGCAGGTTGGGTCTCAAGAAGTAAATATCACCGATGTAGTTAAACCTTTAACAAAGTACTCCAAGGTAATAATAAATCCTGATTCTATCCAAGAAGAAATTAATAAAGCGATAAAGATAGCTATTAGTGGAAGACCTGGACCAGTATGGCTTGATCTGCCGCTTGAATTTCAATGGTCAGATGTAAAATTTGAAGAAAGCAAGTGCAAAAAAGTACTGCCAAAAGTTTCAAGACTGGATTTTGATGAGGATTTAAATCTTTTTACTAAATATCTAGAAGAATCTAAATCTCCATTATTTGTTTTAGGATATGGTTGTATTTTGTCTGGTATGCAAAAGAAAATTAAAAACTTTATAGAAGAAAATGATTTTAGATGTGTGACAACCTGGACGGCGGGAGGAATTTTTTCTACAAAAAGTAAAAATAACCTTGGGATTATTGGAATGTCTGGTCAACCAGGAGCAAATAAAGCTGTTTTCAGTTCCGATTTATTAATAGCTTTGGGGACACACTTATCAATTCCTCATACAACCACGTTGACTGATTCTTATGCTCCCAAAGCAAAGAAAATTTTTGTCAATATTGATAAAGATCAGCTAGATCATTTAAACCTTAGAGCTGATTTAAAAATTCATGCTGATCTAAGGCAATTTATCAATAAACTAGTAAATAAAAACTTCAAAACAAAGAAATATAGAAATATTGATCAATTTAAAAAACTGAATATAAAAAAACTACGTAAAACAAAAAGATTTGTTGACCCAAACATGTTTTTTAGAAAGTTAACAGAAAAGATATCAAATGAAGATGGAATAATTATAGATGGTGGCGGAACAGCTTTATATACTGGATTTCAAGCAAGCGACATAAAAGAAGATCAAAAAATAATATGTTCATCCGCTATATCCTCTATGGGAACTGGTTTAGCAGAAACAATTGGATCTTATATGTCAAAAGAATTTAGAACTTTGTATTGCATCATTGGAGATGGAAGTACTTTGATGAATATTCAGGATTTACAATCAATAAGTGATATGAAGATACCTTGTGTGATTTGTGTAATAAATAATAATGGTTACTTAGCAATAAGGCATACTCAGCAAGGATTTTTAGAAAATAGATACTATGGTACTCATCCTGATTGGAAACTTGGAATAGTTGATTTCAAAGATGCAGCTAAAGCATTCAAGCTTCAGTATTTTAAATTGGATGAAAATAAACAAATAGACTCAATGTGCAAAAAAGTCCTTAACACAAAAAAACCAATTCTTTTAGAAGTATTAGTTTCAGAGAATCAGCCTGCTTTGTTCTCCCAACAATATGTTAAGAATAAAGATGGAACCTCAACGCCTAAATCATTGGAATACATGAAATAGATGGTATGAAATATTTATCCAAAGCCTCTGAAGTTTTAGAGGGGCAAAAAATGTTTCAAATCTTGGCTAAAGCTCAAGAACTTGAAAAAAGTGGTAAAGAGATCATTCATTTTGAAATTGGAGACCCAGATTTTGATACTCCAAAAAATATAATTGATGCTGCAATAGATAGTTTAAATAAGGGAAATACTCATTATGTTAAATCTTCAGGAAAAGATAATTTAAAGGAAGCTTCCATCAAAAAAACTTTAAATTCTAGGGGATTTGAACCAGATAAATCTCAAATTCTGATAACTGCAGGTGCAAATGTTCAAATTTACTATGCACTTGCATGTACGACTAACCCAGGGGATGAAGTAATTACTGTTGATCCATGTTTTGTTTCATATAAGTCCATAATTAAATTTCTTGGGTTAAAGCCAAAATTCATACCTTTGCATGAAAAAAATGAATTTAGAATTAATCCCAATGATTTAGGAAAATTAATTTCAAGAAAAACAAGAGCTGTGCTAATTAATTCTCCTCATAACCCTACCGGGGCTGTATTAAGTGAAGAAAACATTAGAAAAATCTATGAAATTTGCAAAAAAGAGGATGTTTTTTTAATAAGCGATGAAGTTTACGGAAGAATGGTTTACGAAGATGATGAAAATCAGGAAAAATTTTTTTCTCCGAGCTCCATTGATTTTTGTAAGGAAAGATCAATTATTATTCATTCTTTAAGCAAATCTTATGCTATGACGGGTTGGAGAATAGGAGCAGTCACTGGGCCTGAAGAGGTTATAAAGAAAATGACTCTTTTATTAGAAACTACATCATCCTGCGTTTCACCTTTTATTCAAGACGCTGCAGTTGAGGCATTAAATTCCAATCAAGTAGAAATAGATAAGATGATTAAAGAATTCAAAAGTAGAAGAGACTTAATGGTATCAATGTTAAATAAAATTCCTGGTATTTCATGTATTTCTCCTAAAGGAGCTTTTTATGTATTTGCAAATGTATCGAAAACAAATTTTAATGATACTGAGTTTTGTGATTTTATTTTAGATAATGCTGGTGTAGCTGCTTGTCCAGGATCTTATTTTGGAGATAGCGGGAAAGGTTACGTCAGATTCTGCTTTGCTAATTCAAAGCAGAATATAAAGAAAGGTTTATTAAAGTTAAAAAAACTTTTTGATTAAATTAAATTTTGATATTTTTTTAGAAAGTATTTTGAAATTTGAGCGTTACCTTTAAACATATAATGACCTTCTTTAAAGAGATTCTTAAAGTCTGCAAATAATTTCTCTTCGTGACCGTCCATTTTCAGACTTCCATTAATATATAAATACATTTCTTTTGTTAATTCTAGTATTTCGTCTTCTGAGTTGTCCTGTAAATCTATTTTTGAGGTCTTAAACTGAGAATTATATCTAAAATTTGACATATCACTATCCATAATAGTTTTGAAAGGCACTAATTTATTTTCTTTTACATATAATTTTGGGATACATATGTTTTCAGAAAAACCATGCAATGAATTACTCAATGGTGCTAGATTTGTAATGGCAGCAGGCGTGCCAAATAAATTTGAAAGCTCAATAACGCCAGAGTCACTGCAAAGAGAGAAAGAACATTGAGAAAAGAGAAATACATCAAGTTGATCATTTTTGCCATCAAAACTTGAATAGTCATAAAGTCCATCAATCTCTTTTAATTTTTCAGAGCGTTCATGACCCATTTTTACGCACTTACCGCCTTTTTGTATAATGTACTCAATAGCCGGGATATAAGACTCTATTGAAACATTCCTGAATTCTTGCCCAAAATCACTATTTGATTTTTCAAGACTATATTTTGAATCTCTGGCATGAACACAAACAAACCAGTCATCTTTTTTAAAACCTATCCTTTCAAGAAATTCATTACCAACTTCAATATCTTTATTTTTTATAATAAAAAGAGGCTTTCTTTTATCCCATAAACTAATAATTTGACTATATTGTGAAGTTGACGTGGTCGCGCTTACTTTATGCCCATCAAGATTTAAAAAAAAGATCCAGGTAAAAGGCAATAAAAGAAATCCTATAATTCTATTTCTAACAAAAATAAGATAATCATCAAAGTATTTAATAATATGATCGTTAGCTATTTCTTTTTCAATATGAAAAGCAATAATCTTCTTAGTAGATCCATTTAAAATATTTTCTTTAACTTTTATTCTCATGTCCGCAGTCAAGTGACCAACCCTATGTGCATAAATTCTAACGAATACAATGTTAAAAAATCTCAAAAAAACTGCTGGGATTAAGTAAAATGTAGCTATAAATTTTTTTGATAAAAATACTGTTACTTTAATTATTCCTCTAAATAAGGAATTAATTTTAGGAGGCCATTCTCTTTTTAAAATCATTTTGATCAGCTAAAAAAATTATCCTTAATGTTTCAATCTATCTTAAATTTAATTTTTCCTGAGAAAGCATTTTTCTGGGGTTATGCAGAGAAGATTGCAAGATCTATAACTGGTCCAATTTCTATCTTTTTTGTTGTAATTTTTCTTGACCTAAAGTCTCAAGGTTATTTATTTACTTTTATAAGTCTCCTTGCAATTAAATTTGTTCTCGAATTAGGTCTAACTCAGATCATTATAACATTCGTTGCGTATGAAAAAAATTCACTAGATATTAAAAAGAATTTTTTGAAGGGAAGATTTAATAATTATTTACGTTTAAAAAATATCTCTAGATACGCCTTTTTCTGGTTTTTTTGGGCCTCCTTAATCTATATTGGAATATTAAATTTAGTTGGATTTCTTCTATTTAATTCCGCAGGAGATCCATATGATTTTTGGTTCCCACCTTTCTTACTATTATGTGTATTGTCAGCTATAGAGATTTTTTTTATACCTTTTTATGCAGTAAAAGAGGGACTAGCAAAGATTGATGAGGTTTATAAATATAAGTTTTATAAGACAATCTTATTTTTGATTGCATACCTTGCATTGCTATCTATTGGAGCAGATATCTGGAGTTACTCTATTGCATTATTTCTTAATGTAATTGTTGATTTCATTTTTGTAATGAAAAATAAATCTTTATTTTTATCTCTATTAAGAATTGTAAAAGGCCAAGTTTCCAGATTGAATTGGAAAACAGAAATATTCCCAATGCAAAGCAGAATAGCAATAGGTGCAATCTCTGGTGTTCTTTCTTTTTCTATATTTACACCATTTTCTTTTAATTTATTGGGGCCAGAAACAGCAGGTAGAGTAGGTCTTACGGTAGCGATTGTAACTGGGATTTCAACTTTATCTGTTGTTCCTTCAATGGTTAGTAGTCAAAAAATTGCTTCTTTAGTTGAACAAAAAAACATAAGAATGCTGGATAACCTAATCGTTAGATTGCTGACTTTATCTTTTGCGATCCATTTTTTTTCATTGCTAATATTGATTGTGTTATTTTATTTATTAGAAGAATTCTTTCCTTTCATTCTTGAAAAAGTTTTAGATCCAAAGTCTTTTTTATTATTTTTCTTTGCAATGATGTTCAGTTTAATCTCAACCCCATTATCAATTTTTATGAGAGCTCACAAAGAAGAGCCCTTAATGTGGTTATCCATTTTCACTGGATTATTTATATGCTTTGGGTCTTATTTTGGAATGTATTTTTATGGAGCGATTGGAGCCGCTTTGACATTTTTTGTGATAACCTTTCTGAGTTTTCCTATTCTGATATCAATTTTTTTTAGGTTTAGATCTAGATATTGAAAAAAAACTTTATTATTTTTTTATATTATGAACAATGACACAATCATAAAATATCTTCAAAACTACCAATTGATATTTGAAAGTGGTTATGAGTCTAAAATAAAAGAGTTGGTTGACTTCATAAAGGCTATAAAAAAATCAAACAAACGAATCTATTTAATGGGAAATGGAGCGAGTGCTGCTATTTCTAGCCACATTGCTAATGATTTAACAAAAGCTACAAAAATTAAGGCATTAACTTTTCATGATCCCTCACTGATTACATGTTTTGGTAATGATTTTGGATACGATAATTGGATGAAAGAGGCTTTAAATCATTTTTCTGAAGATGGAGACTTAGTCATACTGATCTCTTCCAGCGGAAAATCAGAAAATATTGTAAAAGCTGCACGGTTTTGTAAAAAAAATAAACTAAAGCTAGTGAGCTTAACTGGTCCCAGCCCAAACAAAGAAGTTATAGCCTCTTCAGAAATAAATTTCAGAGTAAATTCTAATATTTACAACATCATTGAATGCATTCATATGATAATTCTTACTAGCGCCATTGATCAGATTAATATGGTCAAACTAAAATAATTAAGGATTTTTGAGATTTGATTTATTTATTTGATTCAAGTTCAAATTTATCGAAGTCAGGACATGAAGATTTTTATAACAAAAAGTTAATTTCTTCAATTTCAGAGTCTTATAGTTTACTTGAAAAAATTCCTTTCCAATATCTTCATAGAAATAAACTCAGCAAAACAAGAATTTTTCTTTCCACTTTTCTAAATTTGTTCAATATTATAAAAAAGGATAAATGTATTATTATCCTTCCTACCCCAACTACTCATGATATTTTATGTCTGTATATTTTAAGCACTATTACAAAGGCTAAAATTATTTTTTTTAAAAGAAGAATTTTTGATGACAATCTTTCAAAAGAAGCTTTACTAAATTTTTTTCTAAGGTTTCTTTTTTCTAAGTCAAATTTTGTATTGGTATCTGATTCAAATAAAATTTTATCTACAGAAAATACTTTAAATGAAACTTTTAAAATTGACATTCCTAATAGGGAATTCTCCGAAATACTTAAACCTGTGGAAGTAAATATTCCGGAGAGTGTTGGACTTATTTTTGCTTTTACTGGGGTGTTAAGAGAAGAAAAAGGTGTATACCTTTATGAAGATATAATTAAACGAACTCTAAATAAGATACCTCATTCGATATTTTTAATTCATGCAGTAGCAAACGATAAAAATATGAAAAAAAAGTTAGAAGATTTAGAAAAAACTTTCAAACTTAATTCGAGAGTAATTTTTTTGAGTAGGTATATTTCAGATGAAGAATATGCTTGGATTCTGAATAAAATAGATGTTTTAGTTTTGCCATACAATGTAAAATCTTACTCTTCAGGAACTAGTGGACCTTTTATGGAAGCTTTGAGCTGCGGTAAAAAAATTGTATCAACAAAATTAGATTGGGCATTCGAAAAGTTTTGCGATAACTCGAATATATTTTGGGTTGATGAATTAAATCCATCATCATTTGAAGTTGCTACTTCTAAGCTTACAAAAGATAGTGTATCTCTAGTAGATAATAAAATATTTCATATCTCTTCATCTTTTAAGAATTCTTGGGAGGAAGCCATAAAATATACATTAAAACTATAGAATTATTATGAATTGGGATAAATACCTTGATGATTCTTTGCAGGTTCTGCATAAATTAAATTCTGATGATATAAAAAAAAATATTCTTGGCTCAATAGATCTAATTTCAAAATCAATATCTTCAAATAAAGCCCTGCTTGTTTGTGGTAATGGAGGATCTGCTAGTGACGCGATGCATATAACCGGGGAATTGGTTGGCAGGTTTCTTGAGGAAAGAAAAGCTTTGAACGCTATCTCTCTTTCTTCAAATCCAGCCATACTCACTGCCTGGTCGAATGATTACTCCTATGAAACTGTTTTTTCTAGACAAGTTGAGGCGCATGCATCTACGAGCGGTTCATTGATTTGTATAAGTACTTCGGGAACATCAAGAAATGTTTTATTAGCAGCAGAAGTTGCTAAAGAAAAAGGATTGAGCATCATCAGTTTAACAGGAGAAACTGGCGGTGACCTTTTAGATTATTCTGATTTTATTATTAGAATTCCTTCTAAATCAGTTCCATTAATTCAACAAGGTCACTTAATTGCTTATCACTATATTTGTCTAGGAATTGAAAAAAACTTTTTATAAATCATATGAAAATATTAGTTACAGGAGGTAGTGGTTATATAGGGTCAGTTCTAATCCATTATCTATTGGAAGAGCATGAAGTATTTGTATTGGATAAATTTGAAAAAAATAATCCATCTTTAGCCTTTTTTTGCAGTAATGAAAGTTTTCATGTCATTAAAGGTGATGTCAGAGATGAAAAGATTTTAAAGGAAGTTTTAAATAAGGTTGAGATGATAATACCTCTTGCAGCACTGGTTGGAGCACCATTATGCAAACAGGATCCAATTAATGCTCAGTCTACGAATTTTGATGCAATCAAATTGATTGTTGATAATATTTCCAGAGACCAAAAAATTATCTTTCCTACTACCAATAGTGGTTATGGCATTTCTAAGAATGATGATCTATGTACGGAGGATTCTCCTTTGAATCCCATTTCTTTGTATGGAAAATCTAAATGTGAAGCCGAAGATTTAATACTACAATCTGGAAATGGCATTACTTTTAGACTTGCCACAGTTTTCGGAATGTCTCCACAAATGCGTTTAGACCTTATAGTTAACGATTTTGTGTATAGGGCAATGTTTGATAGCGCTTTGATAATTTTCGAAGGGTCTTTTCGAAGAAACTTTATTCATATTAGAGATGTTTCTAGAGCCTTCATACATGCAATAGATAATTATGAAATAATGAATAACGAGCCCTTCAATGTTGGTCTTTCTTCAGCTAACTTAACTAAAATAGAACTTTGCGAAAAAATCAAAGAACATTTACCTAACTTTTCTTTTATAGAGTCAGAGATAGGCGAAGACCCTGACAAAAGGGATTACCTTGTAAGTAACAAAAAAATTGAAAAGACTGGTTTTTCAGCAAAATACAGTTTGGATGATGGGATAGTCGAATTAATTAAAGGTTACTCTACTTTTAAATCTACTATGTTTTCTAATGTCTAGTAAATATTTTCTCGTAAGGTCACCTTTTAGAGTTAGCTTATTTGGAGGTGGAACAGATTATCCTGAATATTATTCTAACCATAAGGGCGCAGTTATTGGATTTTCTATAAATAAATACATTTATCTTGGTGGTCTCCTTACAAATGATTACGTCGACTATAAATATAAATTGTCTTACTCTAAATTAGAAATGACAGAAAATATTAAAAATATTATGCATCCCTCGGTCAGAGAGGGAATGAAATATATGAAATTCAAATCTCCTATCGATTTATCATTCCAAGCAGACCTGCCTGCAAGTTCTGGATTAGGCAGTTCTTCAAGTTTTTCCTCTGGATTCCTAAAACTTTTAGCCGAAATTCAGGGTAAAAAGCTTTCAAAGGATGAGCTTTCTAGAAAGGCAATAAATTTAGATAGAAACATTCTTAAAGAAGATGTTGGGGTGCAAGATCATTTACATTCAACTTATGGAGGAATTAATAAATTTTCTTTTTATAAAGATAAGATCACAAGAAGATCGATAAGAATGACAAATAAAAGTCTTAATCTTTTAGAATCTTCGATGATGCTTGTTCATACAGGAAAAAAAAGACAAGCATCATCAATAGCAGTAGAGCAAATTAAAAAAACCAAAAATAATCAAATTGATTCTAATCTTGAAGAAATGTTTACGATGGTCAATCAAGCAGAAAACATTCTGGTTGATCTAAACAAAAATAACTTAAAAGAATTAGGATCTCTACTTAATAGCTCCTGGGAAATAAAAAAAACTTTAACTACAAAAATCTCTTCAAGAGAACTCGATAAAATATATAAAAGAGGTATGAAGTTAGGAGCATATGGAGGAAAGTTATGTGGCGCAGGCGGAGGCGGATTTTTTTTATTTTTATTACCATCTCATAGGAAAAACAGTTTTAGGAAATCTTTTGGTCAGAAAAATTGTATTGACTTCAGGATTGATTTTTCAGGCTCGCAATCAATTTTTAAAGGTTGAAATGAATTGTAGGATTTGCGGTTCTTCTAATTTAATCCCAACGATAAATCTTGGCTATCAGCCTTGGGGAAATAATTTTTTAAAAAAAAGTGATTTAGGAAAAGAACCTTTCTATCCTTTAGAAGTAGAATTTTGTCCGCATTGTTTTAATAGTCAACTTAATTTCACTGTTCCAAAAGAAGTAATGTTTTCTAATCATACTTATCTATCAGGCATGACAAATTCTTTAAGTACTCATTTTCAAAAGTTAGCAAATAAAGTTTACGAGACATATTTTAGCGCCCAGAAAAACTTATCTGTTCTCGATATTGGCTCCAACGATGGAACTCAGCTCAATCATTATAAAGATTTAGGTTTTAAAGTTTTAGGGGTTGAAAGTTCAAGAAATATTGCACAATTAGCCAATAAAAACGGCATAAATACAAAGTGTGCCTTTTTTAACGAGTCTTTCATAGATTCTATAAATCAAAAGTTTGATGTTATCAACGCTTCAGGAATTTTTTTTCATTTAGAAGAATTACACTCAGTGACTAGAGCCGTTAAAAAAGGATTACAAAATGAAGGAATTTTTGTAGTCCAATTTATTTATTTAAAAAAAATGATAGAAAACTTTGCTTTTGACCAAATCTATCATGAACATCTTCTTTACTATAATCTCAAGCCTTTGGAGTATCTTTTAGATTTACATGGTTTAGAAATTTTTGATTCTGAGGAGTTGCCAATACACGGTGGGTCTTGTGTTGCTTACATTAGCCATAAGGGTGTGCGAAGTAAAACTAAAAGGTTTCTAAGAATGATGGATCAAGAAGACCGCGAAAAAATGCATTTAGCTGATACATATTTAAATTTCTCTAAAGAACTGATAAAGATAAAAGAAAAAAATTTGAAATTTCTTAAATCCTGTAAAGCTGAAAATAAGTCTGTATTCGGTATGGGAGCTCCTGTGAAAGGAAACACTTTATTGAATTTTTTTGGGATTGATAACAATTTACTGACTAAACTTGTAGAAATTAATCCATTGAGAAAAGGTCTCTATTCTCCAGGAAGCCATCTTGAGGTTGTGATGGAAAGTGAAATTAAACAACCTCCTGACGTTTACTATGTTTTAGCTTGGAATTTCAAGGACGAAATTTTGAAAAATAATGTTGATTTAATTAATAAAGGAGTAGAGTTTTATTTTCCTGTTGAGGTAAAAAATTGAAAATATTAATCACTGGTTCTACGGGTTTTATGGGAAGGCACTTGGTATCCAAACTTCAGTCAGATGGTCATGACCTAGTAAGTTTGAATAGCAAGAATTGTGATCTAACGAATTCAGAATCGCTAAATGAATTTTCTGACATACCCTTTGATAAAATCTTCCATTTAGCAGCTTGGACACAAGCAGGAGATTTCTGTTTAAAACATCCTGGCGAGCAATGGATTATTAATCAGAAAATAAACTCATCTGTATTAAATTTTTGGTACGAAAGTCAATCTAAATGCAAATTGGTAACTATGGGGACTAGTTGTTCTTATGATCCCAATTTTGAACTTGTGGAATCAAATTATCTGTCTGGTACCCCAATTGAAAGTCTTTTTACATATGCAATGACCAAAAGAATAATGGAATCTGGTTTGAGAGCTATTCATAAACAATTTGGATTAAATTACTTAACAGTAGTTCCTTCTACTCTTTACGGTCCAAGTTACCATTCTGATGGAAGGCAAATGCACTTCATATTTGATTTAATTAGAAAAATCCTTCAGGCTAAAAATAATGGAAAGAGGGTAACTTTGTGGGGAAATGGATACCAAAAAAGAGAAATTGTATTTATCGAAGATTTTATAAATGATCTCCTAAATATAGATAATAAGGTAGATAACGATATAGTAAATATTGGTGCAAATGAAGAACATTCAATTAGAGATTTTGCTAAGTTAATTTCTGAAATAATTGGCTATGATCATACTTTAATCGAATACGATGAATCAAAATATGTTGGGGCTAAGTCAAAGTTTCTTAATACTGAGAAAGAAGAACATATTTTAGGCTCTCTAAAAAGAACCGATTTGAAAGAAGGATTAGAGAAAACCATAAATTGGTTTGAAGAAAATAACTTTTCTTAGATGATTCTTTCGTCTTTTAAAATAAAATCAGCAGTCATCATATTATCGATAGTAATCGTTTCTGCTTTCATTTTTTTAAATCAAAATTTATATACAAGTCCTAATGATGGAATACTTTATTACTCTATTTCTCTAAACATCCTAGAAAACTTTTCTTTTAATTCTTTGATTTTTAAGGACGATTTGCTTTTCAGTCCTCAAATAGGCATATCTATTTTAATGATACCTTTTTTGTATCTTTTTGGGAGTGGATGGTATATTTTTTTTATAATATTTTTGTCTCTAATTTGGTATTACAGTCTTAGTAACCTTGCCAATACTTTAACAGTAACACTTTTTAAGAATTCTAAAATTTTCTACGATCAAAATGTAATTTTCTCATTTCTTTTATTAACCTGTATTTCTTCACTAATGTTAATGAGAATAAGTACATCTTTTTATAATGAATCTTTAATTATTCCTCTTCAAATAATTTTATTATCTAAGTTTTTATTGATCTCATCTAACCAAGAAAATTTAGATAAAAAAAATATGCTTATTTTTTTAATTTCTTTCGTTGGAATTTTCTTTAGGTTACAGTTTGTTGTCTTTTTTATGTCGATGTTTATCGGTCTTTATTTATTTAAGAGAATTAAAATATCATCTTTGTTCATTTCTTTAATTCCAGTAGTTATTTATTTTGCTTTGTTTTATTACCTTCAAAATAATTTTCATGTAAACGTTTCCACTTCTGAAGTATCTAATATATTAGACAATGTTGGGATAAAGATATTTTTTTCGATTAACTCATTAGCAATAATATTGAATCTTTATTTTATTGGTTTAGGAAATACCTACTTTCTAATAGGATTGATGCCCCTGAGCATTATTTATGCTAAATCTTTAAATTATCTTTATAAAGAAAATAAGCTTTTCTCTTTTTTACTAGGAATGACCATTTTAGGCAATCTTCTGTTTGTTTTTATTTTTATACCAGTTTCTTTTTTTGACGATTTTATTAGATATTATTGGATACAACTTATTCCACTTTCCATACTTTTGATGTTATTTATAAATAATCACTCATCATTTTTAACTAAATATTTAAATTTTTTGTCTACTATCTTTTTTCTTACTTTTTTTCTAACAACATTTTATTTTAAAGATAATATTATAGAAAAAATAAATGAATCTTTGTTTGGCAACAATTTAAAAAATATTGATTTTATAAATGAGAAATGGAATCTTAAAGAACAAAACCTTTATTCAGAGGACCTTAAGAGAGAATATTTTTGGATAACAAAACAGGGAACTTATAACTTAAAAACATTAAATTATTTGAATTGCTCCAAAAACAAAAATCATTTTATCCTTTCAAAAAAAACATTAGAAGACTTTATTGAAATTGATAAAATTGGTGAAGTAAGGCTCTATAAAGCCTGTAATTAAATAATTAACAATTTATATTTATTTGTATGCCTAGAACATCTTTAATAATCTTACCGCATTTGGATGATGAGTTTGCAATAAGCCCAATTTTGAGAAATATTTTAAAGAGAGCAAAAAATAATTACAAAATTATATTTATTGCAGAAAGAAACTTCTCAAACGGAAAAAAAAAATTTAAAAGAAGAAAAGAATGTATAAATTGTTTGAGTCTTTTTGGTGTGAAACCGACAAATATAATTTTTATGAATGATTATTTTATTGTAGAAGATCTTAAAATTTATAATTCAATGGAACAAATTACAGAGTTTTTAAATAATTTTCATGAAAAGAATCCCATAAAAAAGATCTATACTTTGAGCCTTGAAGGCGGTCATCCAGATCATGATGCGTTAGCCTTAATAATAGAAAAGTTTGCTTCTTTGTTAACAATCAAAAAGTACTTTCTTCCAGCATATAATTCTAGAAAAACCTTTTTTTTACCTTTGAGTGTCTTGAGGCCTTTGAAGTCTCAACTAACTTTCTTTAAAGTAAAAAGAATAGATTTTTTTGGATGGCACAATTCTTTAAAAATAGTCTGGACTTATAAAACCGAAAGATATGCATTTTTCAAATTATTACCTTTTCTAATTTTTAAAACACTATTTTCAAATAAGATCTTCATTACAAATAAAATAAAAAAAGATTCAGTTGATTGGCAAAGTTCACTTACAAAAAAAGTTTATAAAACCGATGAAAATTTATATTTAAATAGGCTGTAGTTTTAAAATGAAATTATTCATAACTCAGAATAGTTATTATTTTATGCATAGATTCTTTCTCGACATATACGAAAAAGAAAATTGTAAGATAATATATGTAATAGAAAAAAAACGTGGTGTCTTTAAAAAAATTAAAGAGATACTCAAGATCTTTGGATTTTGGAATTTTGTAAGGATTCTTATTTTAGAATTAAAATTCTTTTTACTTTTAAATGGAAGAGTAAAAAAAATAGATTCAGTAAAAATCACAGACATAGAGCTCAACAATGAGCTGGGAAAGACCTTAACAAAATTTGATTTTGATTCTCTTTTCTCAATTGGCTGCCCAACGAAAATTGATGCAAGCTTACAAAATAATTTTAAGATTCCTTTTTATAACTTACACGGAGGAATATTACCTATACAAAAAGGCAGATTTTCCCCCATAAAAGCGCTTGAAAAAAAAGACAAATATCTTGGCGGTAGCCTTCATTTTATTTCTAAATCGTTTGACGATGGAGAAGTAATAAGTCAAAAGTTCTTTGAGCCAGTTAATAAAAATAAACTATCTAATTACGAAAAAGTACTAGAGATTTGTAGAATAGTTCTCGAAGATTTTTTCAAGAAGAAAACAGAAATAATTCCAGAAAAAATTTTGAAAGAAATTAGATAATTATTAAAACCTATTTTTTTTCTTTCTCAAAAATTTCCTTACCTTCTTTTAAAGCTATATATTTTGCGAGTTTATTTATTTTTTTTTCTAGTAAACTAAATCTATTTAGTAAAAATAGAAAGAACAAAAAAGATGTTATCAAGCCTAAGTATAAGTAGAGGTCAGCTCCTCTTTCAACTCCTAGAGAATTAGATATTTCGTCTATAACTTCAATATTTATTACACTAAGCAAACCAAGAAGGCTTCCAAATATTAAGAACATTTTTGAAAAAATACTCTGAAAAGGCCTTAGAAGACTATAAAAAAGCATTAGAGTGAAAATTATTCCGAAGGTAATGTCTGGAGTCATTTATTGAAAAAGAGTAATATTAAGCTTTCTATAACTCTTAACCCGTTTCTTAAACTTTGCCCCTTTTTTTTTGAGTAATTTGTATAAATTATATTTGTGGGCAACTCTTTGTAAGACATATTTTGCTTGCTTACCTGCGTTAACATTTCACTTTCAAATGCGTAGTTATCAATTTTGATATCAATTTTTTTTATAGCATTAATTTTCATAGCTTTGAGTCCATTGTGAGTATCAGTCAATTTCATTCCAAGCATAATATTTGTAATTTTTATTACAAACTTTAAAGCGAATCTTTTCAAAAAAGGGATATTTTTTTCATGCTTTAAAAATCTTGAGCCAAAGATAACTTCTTCATTACAATTTTTGATTTCCTTTGCAAATTCAACTGCATCTTCAGAAGCATGCTGTCCATCAGCATCAAAAGTAATTACAGCTTCAACAGACTTAATATTCTTAACAAAATTGAATCCCGAATTAATTGATGCCCCTTGACCCATATTAATTGGATGATGAATGGGGATAATACCTGAGTTTTCCATTATTTCTCTTGTCTTGTCATCAGAGCCATCATTAACAACAATTACATTTTTAAAATTTCTTTTTAATTCCGATATAGTTTTTTGCAAAACAGCTCCCTCATTGAAAGCAGGTATTACCACATAAATATTATCAAAAGATTCCATTCAACAATTTGATGAAAATAATAAAATAAATTTCTCTTTATAACTTATCAAAGTTTTTAATGTTTTGTAATTTACAAAAATACTCTAACATAGCAGAAATCTAAAAGCGTGAATTTAAATATATTTGCCAGATTAATTATCTTCAAAATTGATAAAGTTTTGAAATAAAAAAAAATGAGATTTTTAAAATTAGATTTTCTTTTGAAATTAAAAAAATTTCTTGATCCAAATATTCCTTTTCTGCATTCCAGTCTTAAAAATTCCATAAAAACTGACTTTGAAGTAGCAGATGTTGGTTCCTCTGGAGGCTCTCCAGAAGAGTTAAATGAAATTTTCAATAAATGTAAATTTACATGTTTCGATCCAGATAGAAGAGCAATCACACCACAGGGTAAAAACATTTCAGTAATGCCTTATGGTTTATTTTCATCGAATACAAAAAAGGATTTATTTTTAACAAATTGGCCTGAAGCTTCATCTGTTTTTGAGCCAAATAAAAAATTCTTAAATAAATTTTTATCCTCTTACGATCATGAAGTAATAAGAAAAAAAACCATAAATCTTAAAACCTTAGACGAACTTTTTATTAGCAAAAAATTTGATTATGTAAAAGTAGACGCTGAAGGCGCAGATTTAGATGTATTAAAGGGTGGGGATATAGCTTTAAAAGAATGTTTAGGGGTAAAGATAGAAGTGCAATTCAAAGAAAGAAATATTGGCTCCCCTTTTTTTGGCCAAGTTGATTCTTATCTTAGCAAAGATTTTTATTTATCTTCTCTTGAACCTTTTTTATGGCTCAAAACAAAAAATTATTTTATAAATTCTAATCCCGAAATAGTTTGTGGTGATGCTTTTTATTTAAGAAGTTTTAGTTCTTTTTTAAAAATTTTTAATAATAAACATCCCGATGATAAAAAAAATTACTTAATTAAATATATAACACTTTCAGTACTATTTGGGGCTCATGACTCTATAATTTATTTTTTAAAAAATTATGATTTAAATCTATCTAGAATAGATAAAGAAATTTTGATAAGCGGAGTAAAAAAATCTAAAAAAAATATTTTATATAATTTTATTAAATCTGTATGCATGATCTTATTATTTATTATCTTATATATTATTTCTTTTCCTTTAAGTTATTTTAGAAAGAAATTTAAAGTTTATATAAAAAAAAATATTTTCTTTTTGGGAAAAATTTTTAAGTTTTTAGGTTCAAATCCTGAAGCAGGAAAACAAAAAAATAATTATATGTAGAAAGTCAACCAGCATGGATAATAGAAAAAGACTGCAACTTGGAGAGTAAATTGGAAGAAAATATTGAAAATTTTAGTATCGGATATTTAACAAAAATATTACTCAACAACCTCACAAGAATCTTGGCTTTAGGGTTAATATTCGCTTCCCTTTTCTTTGGCTTATCTTTTTTCTTTGAAAAAAAATATTTATCTGAAGCTACCATCATTGAAGTAGTGGATTCATCCTCAAGCTTTAGCGCTTCATCACTATTTGGCATTGATCTGGGGAGATCAAATAATTCGGCAAAGGCAATTGCAGTAATGCAATCAAGAGATTTTATATATTATTTTTTAACAAAATATAATTTACTTTCCTTGATAGAAAAAAATGAAGATGTTGATATTTCAAATATAGATGAAAATAAAAAAGAAATTATTTTTAGCCCTGAATTAAAAGTATTAAGTAAAATTCCTAGCATTGTTGGAAAATTTAACAAGGAAGTTTTGACCATTGATCAAGCAGACGTCGATGGAATTATAATTTTAAGTATTTCAACAAAAAAGCCTGAATATTCTCAAAAAATCTTAGATCTTTTTATCAAAGAAATAGATAAAATAATGAAACTTGATTTTATATCTCAAACTAAAGCTAATATTAACGCTTTAAAAAATCTAACAACCGAAATAAAGGACCCTCTATCCTTAAATATTATCTCTGAGATACACAATGAAGAACAAAAGAATTTAATTAA